>Ga0154343_134_pt2 | contig 1511 bp, 2 predicted proteins | sample RifGroA2_FD_115871 | JGI IMG/M metagenome (GOLD analysis project Ga0154343, IMG submission 115871) | Omnitrophica WOR_2 bacterium GWA2_63_20 | reverse complement strand
CCGCCTACCTCCAGGCGGCAAACGTCTTTACCCAGGCCGTCTCGATTCCCTCCTCAGCGCGCAATGCCGATACCATTCAACGGCTCGCGCGAGAGCACGTGGCGGATTATTTGCTGGGCGGGGACTTGGAGCATTTCTTCGGCAGCCAACACCAGCATTTCTCCATGTTCGCCCTGCCCCTGTACTTCATCAGCACCTTTGGCTGGCAGGACTCCAAGAGCCTGCCATGGGGACAGACCACCGCACGATGCATCTTGTACGACGGGCGCACGGGTGATATGATCTGGCGGCATACGGTTGAGGCCAGCCACACGATGGCGCGGGAAACCGACTCGATGGCGCAGGCGGCGATGGTGTCGTTCACCACCGCCGCCGGCCAGCTCGCTACCGAACTCCGCCAACTTCCCCTCGAGGCACCGTCCTCACAGGAGTAACGCGGTGATCCCTCCAGCACCACCAAATTGTGACGGGCTCAGCATGGTTTTTGCTTACACCGTGAGGCAACGGGTGTCCCTGCTGACCGCGTATGTCCTCGCTATGACGACCGGAGGATGCGCGGCGTATCGAGCGGCTCATCTTCCGACGTATCCTGTCGACTCCTTCCGGAACTCAACCACTCAAGAGAACGTGTTCCTTGGAGCTGAATTATGGTTCTCCAAACCTCTCTCCAAGCTGTACTTCGACACGAACCTGACAAAACGGTCGCTCGCTCCGGTCCATGTCGCAGTGGTTAATCAGGGGACCTCGCCGGTCCGCCTCACAATGGCCCAGATGCGATTGACGGCGAGCAATGTCAACCAACCACTCTCACCGGTTCCGTTTGACGAGGTGACAGACCGTCTGCATCGTAAGAGTGTTGGTCCGGCAATCGCCTGGGGTCTCGTAGGCTTGGTCACGCTCATTCTCGCATTTCTCTTCGTCCCTATGGGAAGCGCCCTGGCGATCTCGCAAACGGCGTCTGTCAATGAGCGGCTCAAGCAGGACATCTGGAACAAGCTGTTGAAAGATGCCGAACTGTCACAAGGGCAGGAAGCGCGTGGCGTCGTGTTTTTTGAGATCCCAGAAGGGGTGAAACGGCTTGAAGACGCCCGGTTCATCTGTCCCGTTGAGGTCGGCAACCCCCCGACTTCAACTCGCCTGGAGGTGCAGCTGTGATGATACGATCCCTCGCGCTGCTCGTCATCTGCTCCGTAGCTGGTTGCGCGACGTCTCCTGAGCGATCTGGCACGGCGCTGACATTGCCTCACCCTATGTCGCCGAACAGTCATGTGGATCAGTTCTACATGGCTCCCGACTTCAGGCCCCAACACTATGACCTTTTGATCGTAGCAGAACCAATTCTGGCTGTTCCCCTGCCGAAGGGAGAGCTGACGTACACCCCCTGGGCAGTCGACCTGCGCACGGCCTTAGCGCAAGCGATGCAACGAGCAGGGCTGTTCTCACACGTGGAAACTGAGCCGCCGGACGATCTGGAAGCTCGCAAGATCGCCACCCTGGAATCGGCCATTACC
>Ga0154343_139_pt2 | contig 1907 bp, 2 predicted proteins | sample RifGroA2_FD_115871 | JGI IMG/M metagenome (GOLD analysis project Ga0154343, IMG submission 115871) | Omnitrophica WOR_2 bacterium GWA2_63_20 | reverse complement strand
GGCCAGCTCTTCGGGCAGCCAGTCGAATCGAAACCGCTCAGCCAGCCGCAGCCACAGGTCGTAGTCCTGTGACACCGGCAGATCGGTCCCAATGCCGCCGATCTCGTCGAGGCAGCGCGTGCGGACCATCACGGTGAGGCAGGGCACGAAGTTCGTGCGGAACAACTCCTGGAAGGTGTGGGGATGGACCCTCCCGGGCCAGGAAGCCACTCGCGAGCCGTCTTGGATGACGGCGCATTGGCTATACAGAAAGCCCAACGAGGGATCCTGCCGCATGCGCTCGACCTGTTTCTTGAGCTTATCAGGTCTCCACAGGTCATCGTCGTCCAAGAAGGCGATGAACTCGCCGCGCGCCGCCCGGAGGGCTGCGGCGCGGGCTCGCGACGGGCCCGCATTCTGCTGGAACATGTACCGAATGCGCGGGTCACATCGCCGGTAGGCCTCGACGACCTGCTGGGTGCCATCCGTCGAGCCGTCGTCCATAATAATGAGCTCCCAGCGGGCATACATCTGGGCCTGGACGCTTTCGATCGCTTCTCTCAGGTAATGCGCCCGGTTATACGTCGGGGTGATGACGCTGACCAGCCCTGCCTGTTCCGGTGGGCTTCCGGAGTCGTTGGAGATGGCACATGGCCTCTCAAGATGTGCGGTGGGCATTGGCGTCAGGGAGTCATCACCCACCGGTGCTCCAGATGCAGCGTGCCTTGCTCATGGTGATCGGAGGCCACCTGAAAGTAGCGACCTTGACGCAGGGCGGCCAGCGGAATGGGATTGGACGCTTCGAAGACCTCCACCGTGACCTGGTAGACGTTGGGCAACAGATTCAGGGCCGGGTACTCCACGCTGACGGTGGCCTCCCCGGAGAACCCGTCAGGCAAAAGCGCCAATCCCCGGCTTGAGGTGGCGTGGCACAGCAGCCCATCAAGCCGCTCGATGCCGATGCGCAGGGTCGGCTGCCGGATCGGCCGGAAGGCGCACAGGGACACCTCGATGCGCAGCGGCTGTCCCGTGCGGGCCGTCTCGACCGGCTGGCCCAGCGCATCTCGCAGGAGGACCTGCCGGATCGCCAGCGTCCCGTCGGCGCTGGTGGAGGCGCCGTCCCTGGATGGCTGCGGGGCGCCGGAGATGACCTCGGTGCGGTAGCGCCTGATGATCTCGGCGGGCTCGCCTTCCGAGGCCACCCGCCCGTCTCGCAGCAATACCACCCGGTCGCACAGCTTCTGCACGGCATCGAGGTCGTGGGAGACGAAGATCATGGTCGTGCCCTGCGCCTTCAGTTCCGAAATCCGCCCGAAACACCGCTGCTCAAACGCCAGGTCCCCGACCGACAGCACCTCATCCAGGAGCAGCACCTCGGGTTGGACATGCGCCGCGATCGCGAAGCCCAGACGCACGACCATGCCGGAGGAGTAGCGTTTCACTGGAGTCTGGAGGAATGCATCCAGCTCTGAAAAGGCGACGATCCGGTCAAACAGCCCTCGGATGCGCCGACGCGCCAGCCCCAGCATCGTGCCCTGCAGGTAGATGTTCTCGGCGCCGGTCAGATCGGTATGGAACCCCCCTCCCAGCTCGATGAGGGCGGAGAGCCGCCCCCGGACACGAAGGCTGCCGCGCGTCTGGTGGGTGATGCGCGAGAGCAGCTTGAGGATGGTGCTCTTGCCCGCGCCGTTGGGCCCGATGATGCCCAGCGTTTCGCTTTTCCGGACGCTGAAACTCACATCCTGCAGCGCCCAGAACTCGTCCTCACGCGGCTCGTGACCATCTCGACCCGCCAGCCGCTTCAGCAGCGCCGGGATCGCGTCCCGCAGGCTGTCATGCGTGGAGCCGAGCTGGTAGCGTTTCCAGACGTGGTCGAACGCAATGGGGTTCATAGAGTTCATAGAGTTCAAGAGTTCAAATCAAATCCG
>Ga0154343_134_pt1 | contig 2178 bp, 4 predicted proteins | sample RifGroA2_FD_115871 | JGI IMG/M metagenome (GOLD analysis project Ga0154343, IMG submission 115871) | Omnitrophica WOR_2 bacterium GWA2_63_20 | reverse complement strand
TAGGGGAAGCGGTTGGAGCTCCGTAGCTGCAGAAAGGAGGTCTTCATGCGTCGGGGTGTGAGTTTGTTGCTCGTATCGGCTATGGCCGTATGGGCCTGTGGGTGCGCGACAATCATCAATAAGACGAAGCAGTCTGTGTTTCTTCAGTCCGACCCGCCAGGTGCCACAGCCATTATTGATAGCGTCACGCGAGTTCAGACGCCTGCCTCCGTCAAACTCAAGCGTGGCAAAGATCACTACATCACCTTTGAACGAGAAGGCTACAAACAGGAGAGCGTCGTCATTGACCACGAACTGTCCGGCTGGGTGTGGGGAAATATCGTACTCGGGGGATTGATTGGGTTGGCGATTGATTTCACCAGTGGAGGCGCCTACAAGCTTGAGCCAGACTCAATCAGCGTGACCTTAAAGCCAGCTACGTCAACCCAGTAAGCTACTATGACGCGTGAACGCACGATGTGCGTTGTCGCTATCACCACCGCGCTCTGGTTCATGGTCGCTGGAGCCACCGCCGGCCCTCCAGGCAGTGAATATCGCAGTCAAGAGTTTGGCTTTGCACTCCGGCCCCCACATGGCTGGATGGCATACGACCAATCCTCTCCGCAGGTTCAAACCCTCTTAGCGGCCGCGCGTAGTGCGACGACGTCTCGCGGTAGCGAAATGGGACAAGGCCTCGTTGTGATCTTCTCAGAATTCCCTTTTGAAGATTCAGCGCCATTCAATACCAACGTGACGATTTCCGTCCAACCGCTCCATGACAACGTCCTATCAGATGCGGCGTTGCGGCAAGCGGCGGTCGCGCTCCTAAGCGACCTGGCCCCTCAGCAAAGTTGCTCCAAACCCCAGGAGATCCGATTTGCCACAACATGGTTCCAGAGCGACTGCCACTACGGGCAAGCCACGAAGCAGCGACAAGTCCCCATCCAAGCTCGGCTGGCGATGGCCGCTGATCCTAGGCGGCGCCAGTGCATCCTCGTGACGGCGAGCGCGCTTGAGAGGGAATTTGCTCGTTATGAAACCTTCTTCGCTCAAACACTAGCCAGCTTCCGTTGGACCGACCATGAGACAACCGAAGACGACTAGCCTCACTCGCCGAAGAATCTGGCGAACGGCCATGTCGCTGTGTTGTGCTGTGACGCTTGGGTGCGCAACCGCGACGCCTTACGTCGGGCAAGGGCCACATTCCCAGTTTGAACGGGGACAGCCATTTCCTCCGCTTGATGTGGTCGCTAATATTCTGTCAATTCCGTGGAAGATTCTTTTTCTTGAATGGCGTTACGGAAATCATGAGATCTCACCTAGGACGGAAGCCCTCTTGCTAAGATATGTCGAGGATCGTCAGTTGGATGTGACTGACACGGTCGTTCGAATCAACCAATATGCGCCTCACAAAGATTTTAAGCGGCTCTTGACGAATCGACGCGTTGCGTGGCCCTATCGACTCATCTTTGGCTCAATCAGCTTGCTTTTCGAAACACTCTTGCCTGGCCGGCTGTTTGGGGGGTCCTTATACAGCGACTATTACGATCCCTGGACGAACACGATTCATATCTTCTCAGACCATCCAGCCATTGGACTGCACGAGCTCGGGCACGCCTATGACTTCAGTCAGCAGCCGTACCAAGGAAGTTATGGTTTTGCCAGGCAGGTTTTCATCTTTGCCCTCCATCAGGAGTGGCAGGCCACAGATGAGGCCATTAGTTATTTAGTGGAGATTGGCGACCGTCGTAATGAGCTTCGCGCCTACAAAATCCTCTACCCAGCCTATGGGAGTTACCTGGGTAGCTTCTTGATTCCTCTTCCGTTTGCATTCGTCCCCGGTATCTTGGTTGGCCATCTTGTTGGACGAGCCAAAGCCGCAGCAAGAACTCAGTTTTACCGAGAGCTTGATGCCCAAATGACTCCACAATCCTCCTCACCATCTCTGATCCCTTCAACCGTACCGTAGCCTCAGCTATCCTGGTCCTACATTTCCCTGTTTTCCTCTTGACAAAAGTGTAGGGGATACACTATCTTTATAAGTGTATCTCATACACTTGGTATCTCGATGCGCGCTGCGGAGAAGAGGTTGGGTGCCGGGGATCGCCATACGGTGGCGGCGGATATCGTGCTCTTTACCATTCAGGATGGCTCGCTGAAGGTGCTGCTGGTGCGGCGGGATCGCCTGCCCTTCCGGGG
>Ga0154343_117_pt1 | contig 3746 bp, 6 predicted proteins | sample RifGroA2_FD_115871 | JGI IMG/M metagenome (GOLD analysis project Ga0154343, IMG submission 115871) | Omnitrophica WOR_2 bacterium GWA2_63_20 | reverse complement strand
GCGGCAATTGGCTGCCTATCATCAACGGATCGAGATCGTGGAGGATCCGGTTGACGCCTACACGTATCTGGTCAACCGAGCGGGGCCGGAGGGGATGGTCGTCATCACCGGCTCGCTCTTTCTGGTGGGTGCGCTGAGGGAGGTCATCGCCCGATGCCCATTGTGACCGTCGAGTGGTTGGAAGGCCGAACGCCTCAACACAAGGCCCGCCTCAGCGAGGCGATCACCACGGCCTTGATGGAGATTGCTGGGGTCTCGAAGGAGCAGGTGTGGATCGTCTTCCGCGATGTGAAACGCTCAGATTGGGCCATGGCCGGCAAGTTACTCCGGAAAGCCACACGAGAGTGACTAGTGACCAGTGATTAGTGACCAGTGAAGACATGATGTACTCGTCACCAGTCACTGGTTAGTCTGGTGCGTTGAGGTAGTCCACGTAATCCGCCACCCCGAAGAGCTCTTCCTTAACCGCGCGAATCCGATCCGGAATAAACGGGTGCGTCATCCCGTAGTGGGGACGGGTCGCTCCCCGAGGGAGGAAGCGCGGGCGCTCGCTGAACCGGACCTCATGCAGGCGTTCCAGGAAACGCAGCGCTCCGTGGGGATCGAACCCCGCCGTCAGAAGGTACCGCCCCGCAAGCCGGTCGGCCTCCAATTCATCCTGGCGGGCATACGAGAGTTGCGCGGCCTGCATCGCGATCCCCACCCCGCGCACGGCTCGTGAGTCGCGAGCCGCGAGCATCGAAGCCAGGTGGACGAGCTGTGCGCCCAGCCCCGTCTCGTAGCGTTTGACCGAGTGGCGCGCCGCGATGTGGGCGATCTCATGGGCGATGACCGAAGCCAATTCATCGTCGGATTCCGTCTTGCCGATCAACCCCTCGTTGACGAAGACGTATCCCCCGGGGAGGGAAAACGCGTTCACCTCGGGATCCGCCACCACCGCGAAATGATAGACCAGCTCCTTCCGGTCGCACGCCTCGGCCAGCCGCCTGCCGATTGAGCGGACCCGTTCCTGGACGTCTTCATCGGCGACGAGGGGGAGTTCCGCCTCGACCTGCGCCGCCAGCTGACGGCCCACCTCGACTTCCTTTTCCGTCGTGGTGAACGTGTATTCCTGCCGGTGGGTGGGGACGCTGTACTGGGTGGTCACGCACCCGCTCAGCGCCAGGGCAGCCACCACAAGCCCTCGGCGAGCGGTCATTGAACAGGCGCAAACTGATCGAGCAATTGGAGGGAGTGCTGGACGGCGCGGATCGCCACGTCAATGAGCAGGACCGTGTAGAGCGCGGTGGCGATCGTCAAGATCCACTTCGTGCGCCGGCTGAATCGAGGGTGTTGCCACACCAGCGGCAGGCCGAAGGGGCCCAAGACGAAAAAGAGCATCCCCAGCACGAACCAGACGTTGTGATACCACTTCATTTAACGGGTTCAAGCTCCGCCATGCATGCACATCAATTCTATTATAGCGAAGATCCCTCGTGCGGGCGTGCGTCGACGTTGTATAATCCTCCATGAAGCTGTCGATTATTATCCCGACCTTCAACGAAGAAGCCACCATCGAACGCCTCATCCGGCGTCTCCTCCAGACCCCCTTCCCGATCCCGTACGAAGTGATCATGGTCGATGATCGGAGCACCGACCGGACCTACGCCATCGAGCGGCGATTGCGCGATCACGCCAGGGGTGTCGCCGTGACCGTCGTGCGCAACCGCGTGAACAAGGGGAAGGGTGCGTGCATCCGGCAAGGGTTGAAGCACGCCAGGGGAGATCTCATCGTGATCCAGGACGGGGATCTCGAGTATCATCCCCGCCAGATCCCAAAACTCCTGCAGCCGATTCTCGACGGCAAAGCCGATGTGGTCTGCGGCAGCCGATTCCTGAGACGCCGGTGGCCGGAGGGGATGGGACTCCTGAGCTTCTGCGCGAATCATGTCCTGACGCTGGCGACCAACATCCTTTACGGCCTGCGGCTGACTGACATGGAGACGTGTTACAAGGTGATGCGGCACGAGCAGCTCAGGTCGCTGCGGTTGCGCTGCAACCGGTTTGAATTCGATCCTGAGGTTATCGCCAAGCTCGCCAAACAGGGGCGTCGATTTCTGGACATTCCCATCGCCTACCACGGTCGCTCCCGCCGGGAAGGGAAGAAAATCCGCCCCAAAGACTTCTTTCTCGCCGTCTGGACCCTCCTGCGCTGCCGGTTCTGGAAGAAGTAATCAGCGCGGCCTAGACCTCGATCAGGGGACGGAGCGGATCCGGCGGGTACCCCTGGCCGTCGAAGCAGGTCGGGGGTCGGTAGGCCGAGGCGACGTCTGAAGGAAGGATCCTTCCCTGATGGGCCAGGGCTTCTTTCACGAACACCGCGTTCGTTCCCGAGCTGTCACAACCAACCAAACAATACCCCTTCTCGGATCCAAGGATCTGTAAGGCCGACAGGCTCGCCCCGTAGTAGCTTGTGATGCCGTCCCATCGAAACGCAGGATCGTAGGGGATCGTCTTGCGTTCGTGAGGGGGGAGGTTCGCGTTGTATTCGATGATGACGACGCGCGGCTCATAGGAGAGGAGCGCCTTCCACACCCAGTAGTCGTTGCCGTCCAGATCAATGGACAACAGATCAAAGGTCCGCGGCACCCCGTAGCGCGCGAAGATCGCTTCGACGTTCTCCGCGGTCACGTGCTCGCGTTTCACTCGACCTTGACGGTCCACGTAGGTCGAGTCGATCCACAGCCCGTTCCAGCCCTTCCACCGGGACAGGTACAGCGTGTTGCACTCCGTGGCATCGCCTGAGCCGAGCTCGACAAAGTACCGAGTGGGGGTGCCGATGACGGACAGGATGGCTTCCAGGATCCCGTCTTCGCCATGCTGCGAGTCGATCCGGCGTTCGTAGCGCGTAAGGTCCGTCAGGGGACGTTTCAAGAGGCCGAGCTCCCACCAGATGCGCAGGCCGTTTCTGGCGTCTCGATACAGCCATCCGAGGCGATTGCTGGCAAAGCCGAGTTTCCTCGGAATCCGTTGCAGACGATACGTCAGCCACTGTCCGGGCGTTCGCATCAGCGGCGGATCAAACCCACAGCTGCCGGTCGAGCGAGCGGTATTGAATGGCTTCGGCGAGGTGGTCAGGCAGGATGGTGTCTTGCGCGGCGAGGTCGGCAATGGTGCGGGCGATTTTCAGGATCTTGTCATAGGCTCTCGCCGAGAACGCAAATTCCTCCATCGCCTGCTTGAGCAACGCCTTCGCCTCCTCCGTCAGCGGGCAGCATCGCTGGATGTCCCGGTGGCGCATCTGGGCGTTGGCGAAGAGGCCGGTTGACCGGAGCCGCCGCCGCTGCCTGGCGCGCGCGGCGAGCACCCGGCGCTTGATCGCCCCCGAGGATTCCCCATCGGCGCCGCGGCTGAGCATCTCGAAGGGAACCGCCGGGATGTCGATGTGCAGGTCGATGCGGTCCAGCAAGGGCCCGGAGATTTTCGCCAGGTACGCGCAGATCTGCGCCTGGGTGCAGCGGCAGCGGTGGCGGGAATCGGTGAGGTAGCCGCATTGGCAGGGGTTCATGGCGGCGACCAACATGCATCGTGAGGGAAACACCGCCGCGCGTTTGGCTCGCGCCACCCGGACCGAGCCATCCTCGAGTGGTTGCCGGAGGCTCTCCAAGACGTCTCGGTGGAATTCCGGCAGCTCATCCAGGAACAGCACCCCGTGATGGGCGAGGGAGATCTCGCCGGGTCGGGGATTCGGCCCGCCGCCGATGAGC
>Ga0154343_115_pt1 | contig 3975 bp, 4 predicted proteins | sample RifGroA2_FD_115871 | JGI IMG/M metagenome (GOLD analysis project Ga0154343, IMG submission 115871) | Omnitrophica WOR_2 bacterium GWA2_63_20 | reverse complement strand
TGCTCTCCGGCCTTCCGACGGACCGGTTCGTGTTCGAGGGTTTCCTGCCGCCGAAGCCTGGCGCGCGGCGCAAGCGGCTGGAGGCGCTCAAGGATGAGCCGCGCACCGTCGTACTCTATGAGTCACCGCACCGGCTGCTCAAGACACTGCGCGACATCCGCGAGACGCTTGGCGACATCCAGATGACTTGTGCCAGGGAATTGACGAAAATGTTTGAGGAAGTCCGTCGAGGAACCGCCAGTGAGCTTATTACGCACTTCGAACGGCGTGCGCCACGAGGTGAATTGGTCTTGTGTTTTTCACTCCGCACTCCGCACTCCGCATTCCGAATTCCGCAATGAATAGCATTCATCCCTCCGCGACCGTCGGCAAACGCGTGCAGCTTGGCGAGGGCAACACCATCGGTCCAGGCTGCGTGATCGAGGACGGAGTCGTCCTTGGGTCGCGCAACACACTGTGGATGAACGTCTACGTGGGGCCTGGCACGACGATCGGCGATGACAATCAACTCCACATGGGCGCGGTCGTCGGGCATCTGCCGCAGGATGTGGCGTTCAAGGGCGGCGAGACGTTCACCAAGATCGGCCACCGCAACACCATCCGCGAGTACGTGACCATCCATCGCGGGACGAAAGACGGCACGGCCACCACGATCGGCGATGACAACTTCTTCATGGCCAACGCGCACATCGCGCACAACTGCCAGGTGGGCAGCAAAGTCATTCTCGTCAACCTGGCCAGCCTCACCGGCTACTGCGTCATTGAGGATGGGGCGTTTCTCTCCGGCATGGTGGGGCTGCACCAGTTCACGCGGGTGGGGAGGCTGTCGATCATCAGTGCGCTCTCGGCGGTCAACAAAGACGTGCCGCCGTACATGATGTGCGGCGGACGACCCGGGGTGATCCAAGGGCTCAACGTCATCGGCATGCGCCGGGCCGGGTTCTCAGCTGAGGTGCGGGAGGACATCAAACACGCCTATAAGTTGTTATACCGCTCCGGGCTCAACGTCTCGCGGGCGCTCGAGGCCATTGAGCTCGCCTATCCGAGCGAGGAGGTCAAGCATCTGGTCAATTTTGTGCGCGCCTCCGAGCGCGGCATCTGCGCCGGTATTTCTGGAGATGCCGTGGAAGGAGAAGACGAGTCGCTCTTACCTCGGAAGACGCTTCGCAACGCTCCTGCTGAAGAAAGCGCTTGACCGGACGGCGTGTTGTCGATACAATTATCATAAGCTTGTCACCTTTAAAACCCGTCCTGTGAGACGGGAAAGGACACGCAGATGACCCTCGTAGTAGGAGACCACTAAGCTCCGACGCCCTGTCGGAGCTGTTTTTGTATCCGCCCATGGCCCACGACGCCTCTCCGCTCAACGCGGCCAAGGCCAAAGCCAAGCTGTTGGACGCGGATGCCATCCGCCGAGCCGTCGTGCGCATCGCCCACGAGATCATTGAGTGCAACAAAGGCACCGAGCGCCTGGCGCTGGTCGGCGTCCGCACCCGCGGCGCGGTGCTAGCACAGCGCCTGGCGAAGGCCATCGAGCAGATCGAAGGCCAGCGCGTGCCGGTTGGGGCGCTGGACATCACGCTCTACCGGGACGACCTCTCGCGCCTGACCCCCAACCCCGTCGTGCAAGCCACCGACATCCCCTTTGATATCGCGGATCTGCGCCTGGTGCTCGTGGATGATGTGTTGTTCGCCGGCCGGACGGTGCGGGCGGCCCTCGATGCGTTGATCGATCTGGGCCGTCCGGAGGCCATCCAGCTGGCGGTGCTCATCGACCGGGGCCATCGGGAGCTGCCGATCCGCGCGGATTACGTCGGCAAGAACGTCCCTACGAGCTTGAAAGAACGGGTCGAGGTGCGCCTGCAGGAGACCGATGGGAAGGACGAGGTGATGCTCGAGGAGGACCATGGCTGAGACCGCCGTCGTGACACCGGACACCATGCAGACCGCCCAGTGGACCAAGAAGGATTTGCTGGGATTGCGGGAGCTCTCAGCCGTGGAAATTCGCCTGCTCCTGGCCACCGCCGAGTCGTTCAGGGAAATCTCGCTGCGTCCCATCAAAAAAGTCCCGGCGCTGCGGGGCAAGACGGTGGTCAACCTCTTCTTCGAGCCCAGCACCCGCACCCGCACGTCGTTTGAGCTGGCCGCCAAGCGGCTCTCGGCGGACATCCTCAACATCTCCGTCGCTTCCTCCAGCGTCACGAAAGGCGAAACGATCCTCGACACCGTGAAGAATCTCGAAGCCCTCAAGGTCGATATCATCGTGATCCGCCATGCCGCGGCGGGCGTTCCGCAGATGATCGCCCGGCACGCCAACGCCTCGGTGATCAACGCCGGGGACGGCGCGCATGAGCACCCCACCCAGGCCTTGCTGGATCTGCTGACCATCCAGGAGAAGAAAGGCCGCCTCGAAGGCCTCCAGGTGACCATCCTGGGGGATATCGCCCATTCGAGGGTGGCGCGGTCGAACATCTGGGGGTTGACGAAGCTCGGCGCGCGCGTGACGGTCTGCGGGCCGCCGACCCTGCTGCCCGTGCACATCGAGCAGCTTGGCGTGGGGGTGACGTACGACGTGCGCGAGGCGATCCGGACGGCGGATGTCGTGATGCTGCTGCGCATCCAGCATGAACGGCAGGAAGCCGCGCTGGTGCCGAGCCTGCGGGAATACCGCCTGCGCTACGGGATCGATCGCGATCGCCTGAAGCTGGCCAAACCGGATGTGCTGATCATGCACCCAGGCCCGATCAACCGAGGGGTGGAGCTTGATTCCAACGTGGCCGACGGACCCCACTCGGTGATTCTCGACCAGGTGACCAACGGGGTTGCGGTGCGCATGGCGGCGTTGTTCCTCGTCGCCGGAGCCTCCAACAAGCCCAACGGCGGGGAGCCAGAATGAGCGAGGGGAATTCGCTGCTCATCGCGGGAGGCACCGTCGTCGATCCCGTCACCAAACGGGACGGGCGGTTCGACATCCTCGTTGAAGGGGGGCTCATTGCCGAGGTGCAGCCGAGCCTTCGGGCGCGCGACGGGTTACGCGTGATCGACGCCTCCGGCAAGCTTGTGCTGCCGGGATTCCTCGACCTCCACGTGCACTTGCGCCAGCCCGGGCGCGAGGACAAGGAAACGATTGAAACCGGCGCGCGGGCGGCGGCTCGCGGAGGGTTTGTCGCGGTCTGTGCGATGCCCAACACCACCCCGGCGGTCGATCACGGCGGGGCGGTTGAGTGGGTGATCCAGGAAGCCAAGCGGGTGGGGCTGGTGGAGGTCCATCCGATCGGGGCGCTGACCAAGGGGCGCTTGGGACAGGAGCTGACCGACTTCGGGGAGCTGTTCGAGGCGGGGTGCGTGGCGTTGTCCGACGATGGTTCACCATTGATGAACCCCGTGCTGATGCGGCGGGCGCTGGAATACTCGAAGGTGTTCGGCCGGCCGGTCATTCAGCACGCGGAGGATGCCCTCTTGAGGGCCGGCGGGGTCATGCACGAAGGGCTCGTCTCCACCACCCTGGGGCTGCGCGGGATTCCCTCGGCGTCCGAATCGACGATGGTCGCGCGGGATGTGGCGCTGGCCGCGTGCACCGGCGGGTGGCTGCACGTGGCGCATGTCTCGTGCGCGGAATCGGTCGAGCTTATTCGCCAGGCCAAGCGCCGCGGCGTGCAGGTGACCTGTGAGGTCACCCCGCATCATCTGGCGCTGACCCAAGAGGCCGTGGAAGGGTTTCGGACCGAGGCCAAGGTCAACCCGCCGCTTCGGACCGAGGGCGACCGCCTCGCTCTGATCGCAGGCCTCAAGGATGGCACCATCGACGCCATCGCCACGGATCACGCCCCGCATACCGACTGGGAGAAAGACGCCGATTTCGACTCGGCCCCATTCGGCATCAGCGGGCTGGAGACGGCGCTGGGGGTGTGCGTGACGACGCTGATTCAGCCCAAGCACTTGACGTGGAGCCAGCTCGTCCAGGCCCTGTCGATT
>Ga0154343_143_pt2 | contig 4608 bp, 5 predicted proteins | sample RifGroA2_FD_115871 | JGI IMG/M metagenome (GOLD analysis project Ga0154343, IMG submission 115871) | Omnitrophica WOR_2 bacterium GWA2_63_20 | reverse complement strand
AGCGGGGGCATCGCTGTCGCTTGGTCATCGGTAGATCGTATCATAGTAGGTGGCAAGAACACGACTTTACCCAAGTGTAATGTCACTTTGTTAAACCCATTACACATTACACAGTTCACATTTAACAACTATGAGGGGGGTTCAATGCGACGAAACAGATCGTAGTACCCGGAGAGTTTGGCGGCCAACAGCCAGGGATGTCGGTCGCGGTCGGTCATCTTGATACGCCGCAAGGCGAAGGGATCGCAACCTGATCGAGTCGTGCCCCGATTGGTGGTACAGGCCGCCAGATAACCGTGCCCCCTCGCCATGGCCTGCACCTCAGGGGTAAAGCCTCCGACCGGGTAACTCAGGATGCGCACCGGGCAGCCAAGCTGCGTCTCCAGAATCCGCTTGGACTCGGCCAGCTCCCGCTCGGCCTCTTGAGGCGAGGCCAGGGGAAGATACGTGTGGTTGAGCGTGTGGCTGCCGACCGCTAGCCCGTCCTTTGACACCGCTCGAAGCTGCTCCCACGTCATGAAGCCAGGCAACCCGACTTCGGTCGGGGTCACAAAGACGGTGGCGCGAAACCCGAATCGCCGCAGCAAGGGCGCTGCCACCGTGCACGTTTCTTCATACCCGTCATCAAACGTGATGACCGTGCTGTTGCGAGACACCGAGCGGCCCTCGATGAGGTGGCCGGCCAACTGGGACAGCTCCCACACCTGGCAGCGTCGGCGCGCCAAAAACCGCAGGTGGCCCTCGAAGGTCTCCGGAGCCACCGTCGGGACATGATCCCCCTTGGGCTGCCCGATCCGGTGGTACGCAAGAATGGGAACAGTCCAGAAGCGCATTAGGGTCTCATTATAGCATGGCCGTCTCGCCAGCCGCCAAGACCCGGACGACGTCAACGGCCAAAGCCGTGCCGAACCGCCCTCGATCCCCTCCTCGCAGCCCCTCCAGGAAGTACGCCAGCATGCGGGTGAGCGGCGGGTCGGTCGAGGCGGAATCCAACGCGTGCAGCGTCAGCGGTTCGGCCTGCGCGTTCTCGTATCGCCGGACGTAGTCAATCGCGGCGGCGGTGAGGGGAGTCGGAGACGCGTCATCGACCACGTAGAGATGGCGGTCCGTCACGACGGTCAGCCGCCGGCGTTTGTCCGGCGAGAGACGCCCGGCGTGAATCCACCCGATGGCTCCGGTGGCGAACTCCAGGCGAAGGCTGAGCATCTCTGGAACGCCTTGAGGATCGCGCGGACCGCCCAAGGCGAGTGTGGCCGTGGGCACCTGTCCCACAAGATCCAGGCACAGGCTCACATCGTGCGGGACCCAGTCCCAGAGGGCCGTTGTGTGACGCCGGAACGGGCCGAAGGCCATGCCTTCGGAGCAGACGATCCGCACGACCTCGCGGCGTTCACGCAGATGCCGGCGCAGCGTTTCATAGGCCGGATGGAAGAGTTGGGTATGATCGACCAGGACAGGGACGCCACTCTTCACCACGAGCTGGTGGAGTCGTTGAGCGGTCGGGACGTCCAGGCAGAGGGGTTTTTCAACGAGACAGGGTTTGCCCGCCTCAAGGCAGGCTGTGAGGATCTCGGCATGGGTATCCGGCGGCGTGGCGATGATCACCGCATCACACGGGCTGCGGACCACAGCCTGCCAATCCTCCATGATCTGCGCGGGCGGGGGAAGTTGAGCGGCTTGCTCGTGGTGGCGACAACAGACGGCCTTCAGGGTGCAGCGCTGGGCAAGCTGCTGGATGGTCCGGAGATAGGCCTGGCCCCACCGGCCAGTCCCAATGAGTCCGAGCGTTATTGGCGTATCCATCTTAGTGCTTGGTGCTTGGTGCTTAAAAGGGCGAGCCGGTGTACACGCGCTTCGCCCAGCGCATGAACCGACCCAATCCCTCTGGAAGTCCGACAGCCGGATGGTAGCCGAGGTGGCGCGTCGCCTTGCTGATCTCAGGGCATCGACGCTGGGGTTCGTCGGACGGATAGGCATCGGGATACTCAATCACTTCAATCGGCAGCTTGCGTCCAGCCACCCGCTGGAAGATCTGCGCGAACTCCAGCATGGACAGCTCCGGGGTCGGATTGCCGATGTTGTAGGCTTGCCCGCGCGTCCCGTTCAACAACGCTTTGAAGAACCCGACCATGGCGTCGGTGATATAGCAGAATGTCCGCGTCTGCCTCCCGGTCCCGTAGACGTGGAGGGGCCGATGCCCGACGATGCGGCTGGCGAAGTTTGGAATCACCCGGTAATCCGTCTCCGACATCCCCGGGCCGTAGACATTAAACGGCCGCACCATGGTCGCCGGCACCCCAAACTGTCCATGAAAGATGACGCACAGCGTCTCCCCTAATCGTTTGGACTCGTCGTAACAGGCCCGCGGCCCAAGACACGAGACATTGCCGTTGTAGGACTCCGGCGTGGGGACGTGCTTGGCATCCGGATTGCCGTAGATCTCGCTGGAGCTGAAGAACAAGAATCCTTTGACGCGTCTCTCCCGCGCCATCTCCAGCAGGTGTTTGGTACCGAGGGTCGCGACCTCGAGGGTTTCGAGCGGGTATTTGCGGTAGTAGTAGGGGCTGGCGATCCCGGCGGCGTGCACGATATAGTCCACCGGCTCGCGAAGGGTCAAGGGCGTCGTGAGGTCGTGCCGGATGAAGTGATAGCCCTTCCGCCACGCCCGGCTGAAATGCGGGAGTGCGCTGGTGACGTGGTTGTCGATCACCAGCAGACGGCACGGGCGCTTCAGCACGTGTTCGTTCAGATAGGCGAGGGTCAGCACGAGATGCCGCCCGAGGAAACCGTGCCCTCCCGAGACGAGCACGGTCTGATTCTCGAAGCGCGCGACGTCCCGCCCCAACCGCTCAACGATTTCCTTGATGTCCGACTCAAGATAGAGCGTCGTCATCGAACCTCAAGGTGCGGGAGCGGAACGATGAAATGGCCTCCCTGATCGACGAACGCCTGATGTGTGCGCATGATCGGCTCCGCGAAATTCCAGGCGAGGATCACCACGTCGTCCGGCCGCGTGGCCGCGTCGTACAAGGCCGTGGAGGGCACGACCGGCAGATGATAGCCGGGGGAAAACCGCCCCTGTTTCCAGGGGCTGTCGTCACAGAGATACTCGATCACCTCAGGCCCGAGGCCGAAATGGAACATCAGGGTCGTCGCCTTCGCCGGCGCGCCGAAGCCGGCGATCCGTTTCCCCTCCCGCTTCAAGCCACACAGCAGGCTCATGAGCTCCTCCTTGCGCTGCTGGATGCGCGTGAACAAGTCGCGGTAGGCCGCAAGGCCAAAGAGTCCCAGGGAGGTTTCCAGTTGAATCAACTGCTCGACGCGAGCGTGATGCGGCCAGCGTCCCCCCTTCCGCTGGGCGATGCCGCGCAACGACCCTCCGTGCGTGTCCACCCGGATCGTGTCGATGAGCTCCATCCCGTGCTGCTGAAACAATCGCGTCAGCGGCTTGACCGTATGATAGCTCAGATGCTCATGATAGATGGTATCAAACAGCCCCTGGTCCACCACATCGACGAGGTAGGACACCTCAAAGACCAACACCCCATCCTGATGCAGGAGGTGGGCGACGCCCTCCACGATCCCATGCAGGTCATCGGCGTGGGCGAAGACATTATTCGCGGCCACCACCGACGCCTCCCATCCCTCTCGGTGGAGCCGTTGCGCCAGCGCCAGATCGAAAAACTCAGGCAGGGTGTCGACCCCGCGTTTCGTCGCCTCGGCGGCGATCGCCTGGGCCGGGTCGATTCCCAGCACCCGCATGCCGGCGTCTTTGAAGCACCGCAGCAGCGTGCCGTCGTTGCTGCCGATTTCGATCACACGGGAGCCCGGCGGCATCCCCGTCCATTGCAGCACCTCCGCCGCATACCGCCGGAAGTGCTCCACGAACACCGGCGAGGTGCCCGAGACGTAGACGTAGTGGCGGAAGAGCCGCTGCGGATCGACGACGTCGAGCAACTGCGCATGCCCGCAGACGCGGCACAGATGCACCTTCAGCGGGAAACGGTCCTGCGGTTTATCGACCTGGTCAGCCTCGACGAACTCGTTGGCGAGCGGCGTGTCGCCCAGTGACAGCGCAAGGGCCAACTCGCGCGATCCGCACACTCGACAGTCCGTTCGCCTCCGCAGTGACGGCTGAGCCATCGTCTGGCTCATCACGATCCGGAGGATTGCCCTGGAGTCACGCGAACGGTATCCTGTTCGTAGTCCGCCATCGTCCGGCTGTTCCGCGACACGGCGAAGATCACGGAGTCCTCGGTGAATTCCATGATGTGTTCGTACATCGCCGGGGTATAGAACAACTGCCCCGGCTGAATCACCCACCGCTGATAGGCCCCTCGCTCGCCGACGGGCCGATGGGCATAGATCAACCCTCCCCGCTGCAGCCAGCAGTAGTGGAAGTCCGTTTTGTGATAGTGGTTGCCTCGGGTCGCGCCGTGCTTCGAGGTGATGACGAGCGCGCTGCCCAGCGGTGCATCCACCAAATTCTGGATCTCCCCCCGCTCATCCACAAACGGGGGACGCAGCGGCACCATCGCCTCACCCGGTTGAGCTGCCATCCCGTTCCTCCTTTTCGACGGCGCTGACCCTCACGGATGGCCCGCCGCA
>Ga0154343_136_pt1 | contig 5202 bp, 4 predicted proteins | sample RifGroA2_FD_115871 | JGI IMG/M metagenome (GOLD analysis project Ga0154343, IMG submission 115871) | Omnitrophica WOR_2 bacterium GWA2_63_20 | reverse complement strand
CCCGACATGATCCAGCCGTACGACCTGAAGCTCGTGGAGCTCGCCGAGCAGATCGCCCAGCGGGAGCGCATCCCGTCGCACCGTGGCGTCTATGTCGCGATGCTGGGGCCCCAACTCGAAACCAAGGCGGAGTACCGGTGGCTGCGAAGCCTCGGCGCAGACGCCGTCGGCATGTCCACGGTACCGGAGGTGATTGCGGCGGTTCATGCGGGGCTGCGGGTGTTCGCCGTGAGCATCGTCTCGGATCTGTGCATTCCGGAGACGTTGAAACCGGTGAACATCGAGCACATCATCGCCGTCGCCAACCGCACGCAACCCTTGCTGACCAAGTTAATGCTCGGCATCATCGATGGACTATAAATCCACCCTCAATCTTCCCCGAACCGACTTTCCGATGAAGGCGGATCTGCCTCGCCGGGAGCCGGAGACGCTGCAGCGCTGGGAAGAACTCCGGCTCTACGACCGCCTCCGCGAGGCTCGCCGAGGACAGCCGGCGTTCATCCTCCATGACGGCCCGCCGTACGCCAACGGCGACATCCACATCGGCCACGCCCTCAATAAGATTCTCAAGGATCTGATCGTCCGATACCGGACGATGCGCGGGGACGACGCGCCCTACGTGCCGGGATGGGATTGCCACGGCATGCCCATCGAGCATCAGCTCTTCAAGGAGCTCGCGCTCACCAAGCAGCAGATCGATCAGGTGAGTTTCCGCGCCAAGGCCCGCGCCTACGCCCAGCGCTTTGTGACGATTCAGCGCTCGCAGTTTCAGCGGCTTGGGGTGTTGGGCGACTGGGATCATCCCTATTTGACGATGGAAGCAGGGTATGAGCTGACCACCCTCAGGATGTTCAAGGAGTTGGTGAAAGCCGGCTCCATCTATTACGGTAAAAAGCCGGTCTATTGGTGCGCGACATGCGAAACCGCGCTGGCCGAAGCCGAGGTCGAGTATGAGGACCGCCTAGATACGTCCATGTATGTCCGGTTTCCCGTCATAAAAGTTGCAAGCGAAGTCTCTGTACCAACCGGGTTGATCAAGAAAGGGCTGGCCGTCGCCGTATGGACCACGACACCGTGGACGCTTCCCGCCAACGTGGCACTCTGTTTTCATCCTTCCGCGGAGTACGTTGTGCTTTCCAGTGCAACGTGGAATGCGCCGATCGTGGTGGCTGCCGCCCTGGCTGATCGCCTGACGCAGGTGTTGGGAGGCGCGTCACCCGACGAGTTGTGGCGTGGCAGCGGTAGGCTCTTGGGAGGTCTGAGGGCCAAGGCGCCTTTTCGGGATGTTGCCTCGGTGGGTGTGCTTGATGAGCATGTCTCAATGGGGGACGGAACCGGTGTCATCCATATCGCTCCGGGCCACGGGCATGAGGACTACTTGATCGGACAGGCGAACAAGCTCGAAACGCTGTCACCGGTGGATCATCAAGGAAAGTTCACGGCAGAGGTGCCGGCCTACTCGGGGCAGACGGTGTGGGACGCCAACCCCAAGATCATCGCCGAACTGAGGTTGCGGGGCCTCTTATTAAAGGAAGAGTCCCTCACCCACTCGTATCCGCATTGCTGGCGGTGCAAGCAGCCGGTGATCTTCCGCGCGACACCCCAGTGGTTTTTACGAGTCGATGAACCGTTGAGACGCAAGCTGTTGTCTTCGGTCAAGACCGTCCAGTGGATTCCTCCCTCCGGCGAGAGCCGGATGACGGGGATGTTGGAGGCGCGCCCGGATTGGTGCCTGTCGCGCCAGCGCTACTGGGGTACGCCGATTCCCGTCTTGCACTGTGAGCCGTGTCAGCAGCCGATCCTTGAGGTCTCGGTCATTGAGCAGATTGAGCGCACACTCGCCAGGCGGGGAGTCGAGGCATGGTTTACCGACGCGCCCAACGACCTTGCGCCACAGGCGAGGTGTCCGAGGTGTCGAGGCACACAGCTTCGCAAAGACACCGACATTCTCGATGTGTGGTTTGACTCCGGCGTCAGCCACGAAGCGGTGCTGAAGCCGCGCGAGGACCTGCGCTGGCCGGCCAGCCTCTACCTGGAAGGATCGGATCAGCACCGCGGATGGTTCCAGGTCTCGCTGATTCCTGCCGTCGCACTCCACGGCAAGCCTCCGTATGAACGCGTGCTGACGCACGGATTCGTCATGGACGGAGAAGGGCGGAAGATGTCGAAGAGCCTGGGCAACGTCATCGCCCCGCAGGAGGTGATTGAACGCTACGGGGCTGACATCCTGCGGTTGTGGGTGGCCTCGTGCGACTACCGGGAGGACGTGCGCATCTCCCAGGTGATTCTCGAACAGACCGCGGAGACCTATCGCAAGATTCGCAACACGTTCCGGTATCTCCTGGCGAACCTCTACGATTTTGATCCGGCGCGCCACAGCCGGCCGCCGGCTCAGTGGCCCGAAATGGATCGGTGGGCGATCCAGCGGGCCCAGCAGCTCCTGGACGAAATCCATCAGGCGTACGAGGCGTATCAATTCCACCAGGTCGTGCGGGCCGTGTATCAGTTCTGCGTGGTGGACCTCTCCGCGTTCTACCTCGATGCGCTCAAGGACCGGCTCTATACGGAGGCGGCGGATGCCGACCGCCGTCGCTGTGCGCAGAGCGCGTTGTATGGTATACTCGATGCGCTTGTGCGGGCGCTCGCACCGATTCTGCCGATGACGGCGGAAGAAATCTGGCAGCTCATGCGCCGCGCGCGCTGGGTGGATGAGCCGTCGGTGCATGTGGCCGCGTGGCCGGAGGCACTCCTCGACCGAGCCGATGAAGACCTCACCCGGCGCTGGCAGCAGTTCCTTGAGGTGCGCGATCAGGCGATGAAGGCGCTGGAGGAGCAACGAAGCCAGGGCCGTCTCGGCAGCCCGCTCGAGGCGCAGGTGCGGCTATCGATCGGCGATCCGGCGCTGCGCACGCTGTGCGAGGCGTACCGCGAGACGCTGGCGGAGGCGTTCGTGGTGTCCGAGGTGTGGGTGGACAACCACCCCGATGGGCCCATCGGGGTGGTGGTGGAACGGGCGGGTGGGAGCAAGTGCCAACGGTGCTGGCGTTATCAACGGAGTGTGGGGACGAACGCCGCGCATCCGCAGTTGTGTGACCGCTGCCTCAACGTCGTAAGGGGGAAGGGAGAAGGGGGAAGTGGGAAGTAACGAGATGAACAAGCAGCAGCTGAAACAGTTTAAAGAAGCGCTGATGCGGGAGCGAGCCAAGTTCGCCGGCGAGATTCGAGCGATTGCGAAGGAGGTCTCCAAAAACCCTCGGGATGCCTCGGGGGATCTCTCCGCCTACACCGTGCATCCGGCGGACATGTCCTCGGATACGTACGAGCGGGAGCTCTCCGCGAACATCGCCTCGAGCGAGCAAGAAGTGCTCTACCAAATCGACGAGGCGCTCAAGCGCCTCGACGAGGGCACCTACGGAACGTGCCAGGAGTGCAGCAAGCCGATCAGCCTGAGTCGCCTGAGGGCGGTTCCGTACACCTCGCAGTGCATCGCGTGCCAGCGGACCACAGAGCATCAGAAGAAGCGCTGAGATTCGTCTCCCCTCGTCAAGAAGCCGTCGCATGAGGCCGTGGGTCGCAGCACTCGTGACGGTGGGACTGGATCAGCTCACCAAGTGGATCATCCGGTCGTCCCTCGCTCCTCAACAAAGCATCCCGCTTCTTCCCGGCGTGCTCCACCTGACCTACGTGCGCAACACCGGCGCTGCCTTCAGTCTGTTCCGAGGCCAGGTGGCGCCGCTCATTGTCGCCTCGGGGCTGGTTGCCGGCTGGATCGGTTGGGAATTGTTACGTCGCCCTCGCCACGCCCCCCCACCACACGAATCGTTGGTGGGGGGGCACGCCGGCCTTTCGCTCAACTCGCTGGGCTTGATTCTGGGCGGGGCCATCGGCAACCTGATCGATCGGCTGCGCTTCGGCTACGTGGAGGACTTCATCGACCTGCGCGTGTGGCCCGTGTTCAACGTGGCGGACTCCGCGATTACCGTCGGCGTGACCCTGCTCATCTGGACGAGCCTGTTCGCCGCTCGGCGACAAGCGACAAGTGACAAGCGACAAGTGACAACAAACAAATGAGCGTGTTGGCGCGTTGAACTCGCACACGCGTAAACCCGCTCACGCGCAAACGCACTCGTATGCATCCCATCCTCTTCACCCTCGGCCCCATCACGATCTACACCTACGGTGTGGCGCTGGCGCTGGCGTTTGCGGTCTCGATGATGCTGGCCACGCGCGCCTCGCGCACTCGGCTCAAAGGAATCGTCCTCCTGGATGATGCCGCGTTGCTCGACTGGGGTTGTTGGGTGATGGCGGGTGGGGTGCTGGGCGGACGGCTGTGGTATGTCCTCCTCAATTGGGAGGCCTATCGCGCGCAACCGCTGGAGGTCGTGGCACTCTGGCATGGCGGGTTAGTGTGGTATGGAGGACTTGCGGGAGGGCTGCTGGCCCAGGCGCTCTTTGTCGCGCGTCGGAAGCTCAGCTTCTTGAGGGTCACCGACCAGGTGATTCCGGCGGTCGCGTTGGGTCATGCCATGGGACGGCTGGGCTGTTTTGCCAATGGCTGCTGCTATGGCCTCCCGACGGCGGCGTGGTGGGGGGTGCGGTTTCCTGGACATCCAACGGCCGTGGTACCGACCCAGCTCCTGGAGTCCCTTGGTTTGGTGGCGCTCGCCGTGACCCTGTGGATGGCCCAACGGCCCGCGACGCTCGCGCGGCCCGGGCGAGTGTTTGGCCTCTACTTAGTAGGATACGGGCTGCTTCGAGCGGTGATCGAGAATTGGCGCGGGGATCAACCGGCGATCTGGAGTGGCCTCACGCTCGCACAGCTGATCAGCCTCGGGCTCGTCCTCCTCGGCCTGTGGTTCTTGAGGAAGCGTCTGACACTTATGAATGATGCCACGGACGTACCGGTTCATCGTGGGAACGGCTGAAGTCTCGATACGGCTGGATCGCTACCTCGTGCAGCGGTTGCCGCGGACTCTCTCGCGCGCCGCGATTCAACGCGACATCCACGACGGACACGTCACGGTGGGCGGCCGGCCGGCGAGGGCGAGCCAGCGTCTCAAAGCCGGGGAGGAAGTGATCGCGACCATTGACGAGCTTGGCGCGAAAGCCCGCGATCGAAACCTGCTGCCCGAGCCCATTCCCCTCGACATCGTCTATGAAGATGAGCAGGTGTTGGTCGTCAACAAACCGCCGGGACTCGTC
>Ga0154343_143_pt1 | contig 7412 bp, 6 predicted proteins | sample RifGroA2_FD_115871 | JGI IMG/M metagenome (GOLD analysis project Ga0154343, IMG submission 115871) | Omnitrophica WOR_2 bacterium GWA2_63_20 | reverse complement strand
CGGCCGGCAGCCTCCTGGGTGCTGATCCCCAAGACGCCGTTCCCAACACTTCACCCATGTCAGCCAGTGGCTCCAGCTGAACATCATGCTGAAGAGCAGCCCGATGGTCCCCTCACGGTAGGCCTGTTTTTTGACGTACAGCTTCCAGAAAATCTTGAGGGGCTTGACGGTCACATGGTAGAGGATGGCCCGGTCAGAACAGCCAGGGCGTTGGTGGCATAATCCGCTCGCTTCAACCGAGGAATAAAAATTCGTCCGGTCGATGACTTGGGCCAGATTCTGATACGGATAGTGCTGTATGGGAGCCTCGCAGCGACCGATCGCTCCTTCCACCCGCAGCGTTTCATGGACACTGTGGCCGATGTAGCGGCCTGCCGCGCGGCGAAACAGCTTGGTGCCCCAGTCGTTCCATCCGCCGTACCGAACCGAGTGTCCCAGGAAGCAGTTGTGGCGACGGATCTGGAAGGCGTTCGCCGCGGGGCGTGCTCGGAGGAGAAGCTCCAGCTCCCGCCGGAGGGCCTCCGGCACGCGCTCATCGGCATCCATCTGCAAGATCCACTCGCTGGCGGCCTGCGCCATACCCAGATTGCGCTGGGTGTCAAAATCGCCGCCTGACGCGTGGGACACCACGCGCGCCCCCAGGGACTGCGCAATCGGCACCGTCTCATCGGCGCTCTCATCATCCACCACGATGCGCTCATCGGCCCAGGCGACGGTCTTGAGGCAGTCGGCCAGCTGGCGGGCCTCGTTCTTCGCGATGATCACCACGGCGAGCCGTTCCCGCCTGGCCGACAGGGCAAGGTACCAATCGAGCTCCCTCGCAATCACCGGACAGGTCGCGAAGGACCCGAACATGGGGAGGCCATGAAGCCAACGGCTCCGTTCAAATGAACGCCGGTGGCGCGCGGAGAGGACGAGGAGTCCTTTGAGCCGCTTGGGCTCGTCTTTTCCCCGATAGCTGGCAAGCAGCGAGGCGCACTGAAGCCGCGCTGTCCCCTGCCCCATCCGCGAGGAGAGGAATCGAACCTTGAGGTTGGTGTGCTGGATCCCCATCCAAGGCCAGCGGACTCTGAGACGCTCTCCGTTGCCGATCACGAACAGTTGGAGGCGGATCCCCAAGCGCGCCAGTCCACGGGCGACGTGGAAGGGATCGGCAACGCCTGCGTCCGACACCTGCTGTGCGTCACAGACGACCGCCAGGTGGCGAGGCGGCCCCCACCGTTCCTCGAAAAGCTGACGTGTCCGAGGCCGTTCCTGCCGCCAGTATCTCTCCACCGTATTGATGGTGACATTTTCCCAATGATACACAAACGCTCCAGTGGCCTGCACGCAGAGACACCCTGCGCGGGCCGCCCGCCGGCTGAAATCCGAATCATCCATGCCACCGGTCGCATAGACCTCATCCAGCAGGCCGATGCGTTCGATGACGTCCCGTCGAACCACCAGGCACGCGCCGTTACATTCCCCGACCTCGTGATACGACGACTCCTCCGCCCGCGGCTGTTTGGCGATCCGCCGCCGAAACATGTCGAGGGTTTCATGGCGCAATTTCCAGCCAGGGTTCACGAGCCCGATGCGCGGATCGGCAGCCGCCACGCGCAGCATCGCCGACAGCCACCCATCCAGCAACACCAGGTCATTGTTCAGCCAGCAGATGAATGGCGCCGTCGACCACCGGATACCCTGGTTGACCGCCCGCACCCAGCCAAGGTTCTGTTCGTTGCAGAGCAGCTCAACGCGAGGATGCTCGGCTTGAAACGCCTTGAGGTAGGCGACGACCTCCGGGCGGCTTGCGTTATCCACGATGAGCAGACGGTAGTCAATCTCCCCGTCACGCAGGCTCGTGAGCAGGCTCTCCAAACAGGCTTTCGTGTAGTCGAGCTTGTCCCACGAGACAAGAATCACGTCGCACCGGACGCGGCTCCGCGTCTGACTCATCCGGCTGATCCCCGCTCGGCCCGGCTCAATTCCCAGTACTTGGCCCACTTCAGGAATTCGACCCCCGCAAAAAAGATCGCAAACACCAGCCCGTGCATGCCTTCGCGGAACCCGCGTTTCTTGACATAACTCTTCCAAAAGGTCTTCAACGGCTTCTTCAGGAACAGCCAACGGGCCTGGCGCTCAGCCAGCGGGCCTCGGGTTTGCAACAGCTCCTGCGCGGCGAGGGTCGTGTAGCGGTTATGGCGGGCCAGGAACTGCGCCAGGTCCCCGCACGGATGATGCTCAATATCCACATCCAATTGTCCGATCGTCCCCTGGACGATCGGGCGCTCGTGCACGAGTCCTTCATACCGCACGGCGTCTCGACGGACGAGGTTGGGCAGGTAATGGTACCACCCCCCGCCGCGCATGAAGCGGCCCAACAGGTAGCTCTTCCTGCGGAACTTGAAGGCCGCATGACCCGGCGGATGCTGCATGAGACGCTCCACCGTCGCGCGGAACTCGGGCGTCACCACGTCATCCGCGTCGATCTGCAGGACCCAATCGCCCTGCGCATGCTCCATCCCGAGATTGCGCTCCTGGGCAAAGCTGCCTTCAAAGGGATGCGCGATCACGCGGGCCCCGAATCGGCGGCAGATCTCCGCCGTCCGGTCCGTGCTCATCCCATCCACCACGACGATCTCATCCACCCATCGCACGCTCTCCAGGCAGCGCGCGATCCTCGCCTCTTCGTTCTTGGTTAACACGACCACCGAGAGTCGAGCGCGGGCACCCATCATCGTCGTCGCGTGACTGAAAGGAGGCTCCTAGGCTTCCCAGAATAATCCAATGGCCTTCGCCAGCTCCCGAGCCCGATGGGCGTTGGTATGCCCTTGCAGAACCCAAGCCCTCGCCCCCTGCGTCTTGGCCTTCCGCTCCTCAGGGTGGGTCAAATAATAGCGCAGTTTCTCGCGCAAGTCTCCACCGCCGGTCGTAAACACCACGTAGGGTTTGAGAGGCTCCAGGGAGGGCATGTAGTCGGAGAGCACAAAGGTTCCGCAGGCGAGCGCGTCGAACGTGCGGCCACTGGGCATGTCGTCCTGCCGTTGAGGGAGGCTGTGATAGGACAACATGATCTGACACGAACTGTGGACCACCGGACCCAGCCGCACCGGAAGCCGGCCTCTGGCAAAACGGCGAAGGGCGCTGGGCTCGGCGTGATCCCACCCTGAGCCCCAGATCGCGAACCGATGCGCCGTCGCCGGCACCATGTAGTGAGTAGCGTGGTCGCCTGATCGGCCGGCGGTTGAGTAGTTGCCAATGAACGCCACCTCATCCGCAAACCGAGGATGTTCAGGCACCGGGTGGTACAGCCGTCGACTCGTGCACGTCACAGGCAAATAGCGCAAGTCCGGGAAGTGCTGGCAGAGATGGGGCGAGGCGCAAAACACCGGGTCGAACTGCTTGAGGAACTCAGGAATCCGATGCGCCCAGCCGCCGTTTTGAAGCCACAACACCGTCCTCGTCCCCCGGCGCGCGATCGTCGGATAGTCCGGCCACATGACGATGACGAGGTCGGCGTTGATCGTCCGAGCTTCCTTGACGTCGTAGAGCTGCCACGAGCCAATCTCCGGGCAGTGCGTGGCCAGCGCTTCGCCAAGCTCCTCAGCGACGAACTCATCGCCGGCAATCCGCAGAAACGGACTGAACCGGGAGATCCGGCTGTTGAGACAGATGCCAAGATGCAGGAGTCTCGTCCTTCCTCGTCGAACAACCCAGCGATGGGGAACGCACGTCCTGAGCGTCCAATGCGTGAGCTTTCTGACGAGGCGTCCCATCACGGGATAATCTCAAGGGTGTAGTACGGGTGCGTCCTCATTACCTCCGGCACATCACGCGGTTCGACCCGTTCTGCCACGGGGAACTCCTCGGGAACCATGGGGTGGATGTTGCGCATCTCGCGTTGGTGCGGCCAGGTTGACCAGACGTGTCTGAACCACTCGCGTTGCACTTGGTCGGCGACGGAGAACGTCGCGATCTTCTGCCGCATCTTCGCTTCAGACCTGGCGTAAGAAAAATGGTAGAAGACACACCGCTCGGGTGGAACGAGGCGGCGCGGCCCCGGGCTATTGGTTTTGTTGTCTCCGATAAACCGCGTCGCGCCAAGCAGCGGAAGTCCCAAAAGCCTCCGGTGTCGCTGAATCTTGAAGACCCGCCACGGCGTCCACTTCATCGCGTGGTGAGGAATCCGGTAGTGGAAACTTCTCCAGAAGATCGTGCATTTGACGAAGAACGTCCCCGCCTCCGGGTGGGCGCGAATCTCCTCCAACAGGGCCTGAAGATGATCCGCCCTGTAGACCTCATCTCCATCGACGAGGAAGTAGTAGTCGAACCCCTGCGCAAGACAGTGTTCCATCCCGGCCTGCCGGTGCGCCACCTCGGTGGGCCAGGAACCCTTCATCACCACGATCTTGGGATCCTGTGCAGCGAGTTCCCTGACGATCGCCTCGGTGCGATCAGCCGGGTAGCCATTGGGCCCAGGCGCTCCCGGGCGAGCCCATGGCCGTTCGTTGATGAGCACGACGACCCGATCGACCGCGTCACGCACCGACCGGATGGAGTACGCGATGTACTCCTCCTCGTTGAACACACAGTATACCGCCGCCACCTTCATCAGGTTAGCCGATCCGTGAGTGGCCAAGTGGCCATGTGACGGAGTGGCCAAGGTTCATGGCCACTTGGTCACTCGGCCACGGGTTGGTTGAGTTCCCAGTATTTGGTCCATTTGAGGCACTCCACCCAGGCGAACAAGGCCGCGAAGACCAAGCCATGCATCCCCTCGCGCCAGCCTGATTTTTTGACGTACGATTTCCAAAACAGCTTGAGGGGGCGAATGAGCAGGAGACGGCGCAGCTGCCAACGGCCCAGCGTCGGATGCGACTGACGAAGCAGCCGGGCCTCGACGGAGGTGTAGAAATTCTGCCGCTCGATGAATTGGGTCAGCGACTGGAAGGGGTAGTGCCAGATCGGCGAGGCCAACTGCCCCACCGGGCCATTCACCTGAAGCGTTTCATGGACGCTGTGACCGATGTAGCGCGCCGCGGATTTTCGAAAGAGCTTCACGCCGTTCCAGGCCCATCCGCCATGCCGCATCTCGTGGCCGAGGAAATAGTTCGTCCGTTTGATGCGATAGCCAACGGCGGAGGGGTGAGCCAGCGCGCGACGGATCTCATCGCGCAATGAGACTGGGCTCACTTCGTCGGCGTCGAGCTGAAGGATCCACTCTCCTGAGGCGGCGTCACTGCCGGCGTTGCGTTGCTGGTCGAAATCGCCCTCCGACCTCCGAACCAGGACGCGGGCCCCGGCGCGCCCGCAGATCGTTCGTGTTTCATCGGTGCTTTCGTCATCGACCACCACAATCTCATCCACCCATCGAAGGCTCTCCAGGCATGGCGCCACCCTCGTCGCCTCATTCTTGGTAATCAGCACGGCTGAGATACGAGGGCCGCTCATCGCGCGGCTTCGCCACGTCTGCGTTCCCAATACTTCGCGTAGCTGGCCAGCTGATAGAAGGAGGCGAAGGAGGCGACGGCCGCCCCCAGCATGCCGTCACGGAAGCCGCCTTTGAGGAGGAGGGCGCGAATCTTTCGGTCCGCCGTGCGCCAGAGGGCGTGTCCCAGGCTCATCCGGCGCCCCTGGCGGAACCATTTCGCCGCTTCCAGGGTGGTTTGGCGATTCACCGTCGCAAAAAAATCTTCCAGATCCCGATAGGAATAGTGCAACAGCGGCTCGCGCAATGATCCCCACCCCTCGTTCACCTCGGCTTTGGGATGAACCTCGGCTTCCTCATACCGGAAGCGGCCCTGACGGAACAGCTTCAACTGGGGGCTTGGGTACCAGCCGCCGTGACGAACCCACCACGGCCCGATAAACGTCTTGCGGGGAATCTCATAGCCGTTCCAGCGGGGGTTGGTGGCGACGGTCGTGATGATCTCGTTCCGTAAGCCGGGGGTGACGCGCTCATCCGCATCGAGGCTCAGCACCCAGGGTTGCTGCGCCTGGGCATAGGCCCAGTTGCGCTGACGGCCTTCGTTGTCCGTCCGACGGCACAAGACCCTCGCGCCAAGGGACGCGGCGATCGCGGCGGTGTCGTCGGTGCTCTCATCGTCAACCACCAGGATCTCCTCGGCCCATCGGACCGTCTCGATACAGTCCCGCAGTTGAGCCGCCTCGTTCTTGGCGAGGATCACCACGGATACGGGGGCAACCGCCGGTGACGATTCGCCCGGAGGAGCCGTCTGGGCGAGTGGGGGAGCCACCACAGCCTGTCGTTGGGTCAATTCCCAATGTTTCAGGAAACTGAGCCACTGGTACCACCCCTGATAGAACGCCATCACAAACCCGATGAACCCTTCCCGCCAACCTTGCTTGCGGATCCACGCCCTGAGGAACCGATCAAGGCTCCGGCGCAAGGCGGAGAGCAGACTGACCTTGCGGCCTTCCTTCAACCATTTCTGCGCTTCCAAGCTTGTGTGGCGATTGAGCTTCTCGAAGCACTCCTCGAAATCTCGATATCCGAAATGGAGAAGATCGCCGGTCAAACGCCCTTCGGGCCACGGCATGAAGGCCCTGGGATGGACCAGCGCTTCTTCATAGCGAAAGCGGTCTCGACGAAACAGGCGGAGTTTCTCCGCCGGATACCACCCACCGCATCGAAGCCAGTGGGGCCCCAGGTAGTTGCGAATCGGGATGACGGCCCCGTTCCATGGCGGTTCCGAGGTCAGGCTGCGTTGAATCTCCTCCGCCAACTCAGGACTCACGCGCTCGTCCGCATCGAGGCTGAGGATCCACAGATGCGCGGCCTGCGCATACGCCCAGTTGCGATGAGCCCCCTCGTTGTCCATGCGACGCCGGACGACCCGCGCCCCAAGCGACGCGGCGATCGCCGCGGTGTCGTCGGTTGACTCATCGTCGATGACGAGCCGTTCATCAGCCCACGCGACGCTCTGGAGGCACTCGCGGATATGCGCGGCTTCATTTTTCGTCAGGATGACCACGGACAGAGGATGACGGCCCATCACACCACCTCAGCGCGATGAATCGGCTGCAACCATTGAAACGCCCGCGCCGCCGGGCCGCGTGGAAGGATGATCCGATGGAATCGTTTCTTCTTGAACAGGATGCGAGCCGTCGCGCGTGGCCAAAATCCGAACCTGCCGAGGCGTTGGGGCACCACTTGGAAATGGCGGGGAATCGTTCGGCCATCCGCCTTGCCGCGATGGAACACCCACACCCGATGCCCCGCGTTGGCGAGCTCGCGAAGGCGCTCCCGAATCTCTGGAGGCGCTTCCGACCGGCCGTTGAGGAGATACGCGATTCGATGGGGACGTTCCAGGGACCACTTGCGGTAGAACCGCGTCTCGTTCTCCTCCAGGAGCTTCCAGCGATCCGGATGGTCTTTCATGGTCGAACTGCCATGATGGTAGACGTAC
>Ga0154343_142_pt1 | contig 7478 bp, 5 predicted proteins | sample RifGroA2_FD_115871 | JGI IMG/M metagenome (GOLD analysis project Ga0154343, IMG submission 115871) | Omnitrophica WOR_2 bacterium GWA2_63_20 | reverse complement strand
CATATGGCGGAACGATTGCTCCAGGCGGGCCATGAGGTGACGCTGCTCGATAACCTCTCCACCGGCCGCTATGAGAATATCGCGCATCTCGACGGCCATCCGCGCCTGCGGTTCGTCGTGGGGACGATCTTGAACGAGACCTTGGTGGATAAGCTGGTGGAACGCTGCGACGTGATTTTCCATCTGGCCGCGGCGGTGGGCGTGGAGCTCATCATCCAGAAACCGCTCGAATCGCTGATGACGAATATCCGGGGCAGCGAAGTGATCCTGGAGATGGCCCATCGCTACCGCAAGAAAGTGCTGATCGCCTCCACCTCCGAAATCTACGGGAAGAACATCAACGGCCCCCTTCGCGAAGACACCGATCGGGTCCTCGGCTCGCCGCTGAAAAGCCGGTGGAGCTATTCGACGTCCAAAGCCGTGGATGAAATCCTCGCCTACGTCTACTGGAAAGAGAAGGGCGTGCCGACGGTGATCGTGCGCCTCTTCAACACTGTGGGACCCCGGCAAAGCGGCGCCTACGGCATGGTGCTTCCCCGCTTCGTCAGCCAGGCGCTGAGCGGCGAGCCGCTGCTGGTGCATGGCAGCGGCAAGCAGTCCCGTTGCTTCCTGCATGTGACCGACGTGGTGAACGCCCTGGTCAAGCTGATCGAGCATCCCCGGGCGGTGGGCGATGTGTTCAACCTGGGCAGCCAGGAAGAGGTGACAATCGAAGCGCTGGCGGCGCTCGTCATCCGCTTGACCAAGAGCGCCTCGCGCATCGTCCTCGTCCCCTATGAAGAAGCGTACGAAGAGGGGTTTGAGGATATGCCCCGGCGCGTGCCGGACATCAGCAAGATTCGCGACCTGATCGGGTTCCAGCCCACCATGAATCTGGAGGAAATCATCCAGAGCGTGGTGGACAGCATGCGCCACTCCCTGCCGGCTCCTGCCACACGCCCCGCGTTCCACCCATGAATCTCCTTGAGAGCCTGACGGTTTCAGAGACCGCGAAAGCGCTGGGTCGCGTCGGAGCGGCCGGCCTGACGGCCATGTGCATCACGCTGCTGCTCACACCGATCGTCCGGCTCATCGCCGTCCGGTGTGGCTGGATCGTGAAGCCGGCGGAATCGCGCTGGGGTCGGCGCGTCGTGGCCAGGCTGGGCGGGGTGGCGATGTGCGTGGGGTTTGTGGCGGCGACCATCATCTGGGTGCCGTGGGAGGCATCGGTGGGGGTCCTGCTCGGGGGCATCGCCCTGATCTTTCTGGTCGGGCTGGTCGATGACATCGCGCGGATGCCTCCCTATGCCAAGCTGATCGCCCAGCTGCTCATCGGCTGCGGGATGGTCCTCAGCGGGATTCGGCTCGCACCCGTCCCGTGGGCGTGGGTGTCGATTCCCCTGTCCATCCTGTGGTTTGTCTTGGTGGTGAACGCCTTCAATCTCCTCGACAATATGGATGGCCTGGCCTCCGGCGTGGGGGCGATCGCCGCCGGCTTCTGCGTCCTCCATGCCGCCCTCACGGGCCAGTGGATGGTGGCGACGCTGGCGGGGATCGTCAGCGGCGTCTGTCTGGGATTTTTGCGCTACAACTTTCCTCCGGCCAAGATCTTCATGGGCGATTCCGGCAGTCACCTGCTGGGCTTAAGCCTTGCGACCGTCGTGTTGATGGAGAGCCAGCCTCACTCCACACAGTTGCTTGGCATTCTTGCGGTGCCCGCCCTCGTGCTGGCCGTGCCGATCTTTGACACCTGTTTTGTCACCGTGCAGCGTCTGCTCCATCGATTGCATCCCTTCGCAGGCGGCGTCGACCATGTGTCCCACCGTCTGGCGATTCTGGGCTTAAGCCCCAGGCAAACGGTCACCGCGCTCTACGGTGCTAGCGTGGTGCTCGGATGCCTGGGGGTGCTGTCCACGCGCCTGAAGCCTCTCACCGCGATCGCCATGTGGCTGTTCGTGCTGACAGGACTAATCCTATGCGGCCGCTACCTCGCCCGGGTCAAGGTGTACCGCCTGCAACCCAGCGGGCTGCCGGCCGCGGGCGCGGGGCCGATCGATTCCTCCGTGACCCTGATCGAAACGATGTTGCTGCACAAACGCCGGCTGGTGGAGATCTTGGTTGATTTTGGCATCATCAGCAGCGTCTACGTATTCGCCCATCTCCTGCGGTTTGAAGGCGCGTTGACGCCCCACATCCAGTCGCTGTTGGTCCGCTCCCTCCCGATCATTCTGGTCGGCAAGCTGGTGTGTTTTGCGGGCTGCGGTCTGTATCGGCGGGTCTGGCGCTATCCTGATTTATCGGACATCGTCGCCGTGTGCAAGGCCGTCTCGCTGGGCTCCGTGCTGTCGTCCGTGTTTCTGCTCTACCTCTGGCGGTTTGAGGGATATTCCCGCGCGGTGTTGATTATCGATTGGATGCTCTGCGTCCTGTCGGTTGGGGGATCGCGGGTCATTGAGCGCCTGCTGGATGAGTGGATCAGCGCGGCGAGCGAGCAAGGCAGCGTGCCGGTCCTGATGATCGGAGCCGGAGAAACGGGCGAGAGGGTCTTGCAATCCCTTCGACACCACGGCGTGGGCGCGCGCCGCGTGATCGGCTTTCTCGATGATGATTGGCGCAAGCAGGGTATCCAGCTTCACCGCGTGCGCGTGCTGGGGACGCGGGCCAGGCTTACCGCGGCGCTTGAGGACTACGGCGTGCGGGAAGTCCTGATTGCGATCAGCGATCCCCCCGGCGATCTGCTCGAGCATGTGCGGGCGTGTTGCGAGCCTCGCGGCGTTGGCTGGAAGGTGGTGACGGCAGGGGTCACGGACGCCGTATGATCCCACGCCCTGCTGGGGTTTCGCCATCCAACGTCTCACGACTCGCCGAAGGCGAAAGGTCCCGCCATGGCGGGACGGCCTGCGGCCAGCCAGCAGGGCGTGGGATGATCCCCACCTCACTCGCCAGCCGCCTTCGATCCGCGGTGGCGCTCGTCCAAGAAGGCAGCCTCTATGCGCTGCTTTTTTTGTTGCCGTTTTCAAAGGCGGCGCTTGAGATCACCTTTGGCGGTCTCTTGGTGACCTGGCTCTTCATGCGCCTTGATCCCAAGACACGGACCCACACCCTGTGGCTTCAGCCGCAGCTCCGTCCCCTGCTGGCGGCCGCCGCGGCCTTCCTGGCGGCGTGCACGCTGTCACTCCTCGCGAGCACCGATCCAGCCTTGAGCTTCAGGGGACTGACCAGGAAATGGCTGGAGTATCTCGCGCTCTTCATCATCGTCACGGATGTCGGCAGCCGCCCGGGTGTTGCGAGGCGGAGCCTTGGAGTCCTTGCGGCCTCCGCCTGCCTTGTGATCTTCGAAGGCGTGACGCAAGAACGTTTTGGCTACGGCTTCTTTCGCAACTACCGCCTGGATTTCTTCAGGCGCATGACCGGTCCGTATGAAAGTCCGATTGACCTGGCGACCTACCTCATGGTGATCATCCCCCCGCTGGTGGTCTACACGTTCCTGCATCGAGGGGCCGCGCGATGGCGGATGGCGGTACTCACCCTGGCGGTGATCTCGTGTCTGGCGCGGGCGGCATCAATCGGCGCCTGGCTTGGACTCGGGGCGGGACTGGTGGTGATGGGCTGGTGGCGTAGGGCCACGCGGCGTTCTGCGCTGACCGTGCTGGCCGCAGCCCTCGTGATCGCGGGAACGTTCCTCCTGGGAACCGGACAGGCGTCTCGCCTCTTCTCGACGTCGGATGTCGGCAAACAAGATCGATGGGCGATGTGGCAGTCCGCCCTGCGCATGACGTGGGATCGTCCGATTCTCGGCCAAGGGGTCAACACCTTTATGGCCAATTACCTGCGCTACTGGGTTGGCGGCCAGCAGCAGCCGCGCTATGCCCACAACTGTTATCTGCAAATGGGGGCGGAGACCGGCGTGATCGGGCTGGGGACGTTTCTCTGGCTGTGCTGGTGTCTGGTGGGACTGTGGCGGCGCGCCATGCGCTGGATGCTCTCCAGAGATCCCCCCGACTTCCTGCTCATGGGGTGGACGGCGGGCCTGACCGCCTTCCTGGTTCAGGCGGCGGTCGACACCAATTTCTACTCGCTGCGGCAGGCGTTTCTGTTTTGGACCCTCGCCGGGATCGCGACAGGGCTCGCGGCAAGGAACGCTGCGCAGCCGTCACCCTCCTTCGCGCTTCGCGCGTCGGAGAGGCCTCGCCCCAGCTCCATCGAGCGGGTTGGGGCTCCCTATGGCGGGCTGCAGAACGCCTGAGCCGTTGTCGCATCGACCAATCGTCTTCGTTCGTACGGATCGCTTGGGTGAGACGCTGCTCACGCTGCCGGCGATCCACGCCCTCCGCCAGGCGTTTCCCGACGCGCGCCTCACCCTCATGCTGCACCCCGCGCTCCAGGAGCTCTTCGCCGGCCATCCGGATGTGGACGAGGTGGTGCCGGAGCCGGCCAGCTCAGGGCCCTGGTGGCGTCAGGCCTGGCGCGTGAGCCGGTTGTGGCGGTCCTGGCATCCGGAGATCATCATCCTGGCCAATCCGAAGAAGGCCTACCACGTCGGGGCGTGGTTAGCGGGGATTCCACGCCGCGTCGGCTATGATCGCAAGCTGGGGTGGCTGTTGACCCACCGTCTTCAGGATCGCAAGCCCATTGGCGAGCGTCACGAAGTGGAGTATAATCTTGACCTCATTGCAACACTCGGAATTCCCGTGACCCCCGCGCCCATGCCGTGGCTGCCGGTCGGTCCCCAGGAAGCAAGCAGCCTGTCGCAGCGTCTTGGGCAACTGGGCGTGCCTGTCGGCAGCCGGCTGATCGCGGTTCATCCGTGGACCTCCAATCCCCGCAAACAGTGGCCGGTGGATCGGTGTCGAGCGCTCATTCATCGGCTGGCTCAAGAAACCGGGTTGGTTGTTGTGGTCATCGGAGGCCGCGAAGAACAGGCGCGCGCAGCCGAGCTGATCGTGGAAGGCCCCCACACGGGCCGGGTGCTGAATCTGGTGGGGCGATGCTCGCTGCGGGAACTTGTGGCGTTGCTCACGAGGGTGCGCGTGGTGGTCTCGAGTGATAGCGGTCCGATGCATGTGGCGGTCGCGGTCGGCACGCCCGTCGTCGCACTCTTTGGAACGGCTGAGACGGGCTCTCACCCCACTCGCTGGGGCCCCTGGGGCGAGCAACATACCGTCATTCACAAACCGCTCGAGGCCATCACCGTGGATGAGGTCGCCCGTGCGGTGGCGTGTTACCTCTGAGCGTGGCGATGCCGCAGCGCATGCTCATCGTCAACCCCTTCGGCATCGGGGATGTGCTCTTTACCACCCCGCTGATTCGAGCCTTGCGCCTGGCGTTTCCGACGAGTCGCCTGGGGTATCTGTGCAATCAACGCACCGAGCGCATCCTTCGGGCCAACCCCCACCTGAACGACCTGTATGTCTACGAGAAGGACGAAGTGGTCCACCTGTGGCGGCGGTCCACGTGGGAGGGGCTTCGCCACGTGGCGGGTTTGGTTCGCCACATTCGTCAGGCCCGGTTTGATCTCGCCATCGACCTCTCCCTAGGGGAACGGTACAGTTTCTTCCTGGCGTTGCTGGGGGTGCCTCGTCGCGTCGGATTCAACTACCGCCGCCGGGGACGGTTCCTGACCGAATCCCTCTCCATCGGCGGCTATCACGATCAGCACGTCGTGGACTACTACCGGGGGCTCTTGCAGTTTCTCGGCGTTCACCTGGGTGACGCCTCATTGGAATTGGCCACCTCGCCGGAGGATGAGCGCTGGGCCCAGGAGTGGCTTCGCGCGCATCGCGTGGATGAGGAGGGCGTCTCGCTGGTCGGCATCGTGCCCGCAGGAGGGGTCAGCTGGGGGATCGACGCCCCGTTCCGTCGGTGGGGATTCGAGGAATTTGCGGCCGTGGGAGACGCCTTGGTTGCGCGGCATGGGGTCAGGATCATTTTGTTTGGCGAAGCGGCCGATGCGCCGGTGTGCCGGGCCGTCGCACGCCTCATGAGATCACCGACCATCGATCTCGGGGGACAGACGACCTTAGGGCAGTTTGTGAGTCTGCTCGCACGGCTGAAACTGGTGATCTGCAACGACGGAGGCCCGTTGCATCTGGCGGTCAGCCAGGGGGTGCCGACGGTTTCGGTGTTCGGCCCTGTCGATCCGCGCGTGTACGGCCCCTATCCGCCTTCACCGCATCATGTGGCGGTCTACCGCGAGGAGCTGCCGTGCCGGCCCTGCTATCGTCAGTTCAAACTTCCCCCCTGTCCCTACGAGCGGGCCTGCCTGACGACGTTGGGACCGGAGGAAGTCATCGAGGCGTGTCGTGTCTTGCTCGGGTCCTCCCAGTCTTCGAACGTCCCACGTCGAACTTCAAACTCATAAGATGCCGGTGATCTTATCATTCGTCGAGCGAGGCTGGCAGGCGGCGCGCGAGTGGTCGCTCCATCAGCGGCCGCCACAGACGACGGTGATCCATCTGATCAAAGGGTCACTCGATGCCGAGGTCCGCGCGCTCATCCGTCCGGTCCATCAGGTCGAGTTGATCGCCATTCCGAGGAAGGTGTTTTGGCCGGCGGCCTTTCTCCTGTTCTTGTGGTACGCCGGCGCGGGGAGACTTCAGGCGATCATGGTCGATAACGATCGGTCCCTGAAACGTTGCGGCCTCTGGGCGACGTGGGTTCCCATCCCAGTGAGGTTGGTCGCATGAGGCTCGCGCTGATTTTTAATAAGACACGGGCCGATACGACCGGCATCTATGTTGAGCGGGCCTGCCAGGCGTTAGGGATCCCTGCCGATCATTGGTGGCTGCGCGACGCCTCTCGCCTGCCACTCGACTACGACCTGTATCTCCGGATCGACCACGGCGACGACTATCTGACGGCGTTGCCCGACGGATGCCGTCCGTCGGCCTTCTATGCCATCGACACGCACCTGCCGCATAGTTGGAACAAGATCCGCCGCATCGTGTCGAGGTTCGATGTGATCTTCTGCTCCCATCGGGATGGGGCGTTGCGGCTGCGAGACGCCGAGTGGCTTCCCTTCGCCGGCGAGCCGACACCCCCAGGCATGCGGGATGGCGGGAAGGTCTACGACGTGGCGTTTGTCGGGACTGACGGGGGTGTCCCGAGGAAATTTATTCTCCAGGCCCTGCGGGAACGCTACCCCAGGCACTTCATCGGGACGGCTGACCACCGTGACTTGATGGCGATCTACCGCCGTGCCGGCGTCGGCTTCAACTATTCGATCGCCAACGACGTGAACATGCGCATCTTTGAAGTGCTCGCCTCGGAGACGTTGCTGGTGACCAACGCGTTGGCGTCAGACGATCTGTGCCGGCTTGGCCTCGAGGATCGTCGTCATCTCGTCCTGTACCGTCGGCCGTCTCAGGTCTTCGACCTGATCGACCATTATCTCGCCCATCCGGACGAGCGCGAGGCCATCGCCGCCTCCGGTGCGGCCGTCGTGCGGCAGCGCCATACCTACGTCCACCGCATGCGGCAGTTGCTGATGACCGTCTCTC
>Ga0154343_112_pt1 | contig 8267 bp, 5 predicted proteins | sample RifGroA2_FD_115871 | JGI IMG/M metagenome (GOLD analysis project Ga0154343, IMG submission 115871) | Omnitrophica WOR_2 bacterium GWA2_63_20 | reverse complement strand
CGCGCAAGCCGACATCCCTCTGTTCCAGAGTGTCTTCTCACCCGGCAGGTTGAGCCGCTTGGCGGTCGCGCCGGTGGCGCTGATGATCGCCTGCGTCGTCAGCCTTCGTTGGGACGAGGCGACCGTGAAGGGTCGCGTCTTGAGATCGACCGCCGTCACGTCCTCGGTGAAGATGCGCGTCTCAAACCGCAGCGACTGCTTCCGGAATTGCTCCATCAGCTCCGGCCCCTGGATGCCGTCGGGGAATCCCGGATAATTTTCGACTTCGGTGGTGGTCATGAGCTGGCCGCCTGGAATCCCGCCGGCGACAAACCCTTCGAACATGACGGGCCGGAGGTTGGCGCGCGCCGTGTAGATCGCCGCGGTATGCCCCGCCGGCCCCGAGCCGATGATCACCACCCGCTCAATCTCTGCCATCTTCGTTCGGCTATCTTAACACCGTCGGGATATCCGAACAAGTGCGGCTACCTGGTTTCCACGATTCGGGCCCCGCCAGCGGGGAGAGCTGCTCTGAGGCCGGCGTCGCGTAGGCCGAGCGGGCACGGTCTGCCGAGCAATAGCGAGGCAGGAGCGAGGCCGAAGCGCCGAGTGAGCGAAGCCACGCTGGGGCGAAGCGAGCGTCCGGCCCTGAGAAATCGCGCGAACGCGATTTCCAGGACTCAGTCCCGGACATGCTTCGCATGTCACGGGGCCGAACGGGCAGCCCGACCTCAGCTGGCGGGGCCTGTCAAACACCCAGGAGCATCACGGCGAGGGCGGTGAGGACGATGACCACCCCGGTCAGCATATGGGCGTACCGGCTCATCCACGGGGCATCGACCAGCCGCACCCCCGCGTAGCTCAAGCAGCTCTGCCCCACCACCATCGCGACCGTCACCACCGAAAACGCCGCGCTGATCGCCCAGACCATCGGCAGCCCGTGCCGAGAGGCCACGAACATCAAGGGAATCAGCGGCTCGCAGGGCCCGAACACCATGATCGCAAACAACATCCACATCCGCCGGACCGCATACGCCTTCACCGCATCTTCCACGGAGATGTGCGGGTGGGGGTGCTGCGCGTGCTTGAACCCCCACAGCGCGTAGGCCACGCCGAAGCCGATCAGCAACCAGATCCCGACATGCCCCCGCCACGCCTCGGCCCCTTCCAGATGATGCACGGCCAATCCCACCCAGAGACCCACGAGGCCGAGCAGCAACGAGGAGACGACATGCCCGAGGCCCGCCAGCGTCGTGATCCACGCCAGCCGCTTCATCGGCCAGTGCGACACCTTGGCCAACGCCACAAACGGCAGCCAATGATCCGGTGCGAGCGCATGAAAAAACGCCACCGACACCGCCGAGGTCAACAGGACGCCCATGAAGGAATTCTAACAGATCGCGCGCAGGCCCACCACGCTGAACAACGCGATTCGAACAATCCCCTTATCCACCGACCGATTTCAGGTACAATAGCTCCTTGACAATTTATTCCCCGGTAGCTCAGTCGGTAGAGCGGCTGACTGTCAATGACGCCGCCACTTACGGAGGCGCAGCCGACGTAAGTGGCTGGCGGAATTGACCCCGCAGGTTAGTTTCGCGAAGCGAAACTTACGGGGTGAATTCAATGGCAGCTTTCCGCCGAAAGGCGGATTGAAACTGCGGGTGAATTCAGGGAAGCCTAAGCCCCCGCGGCTTTGATTTGCTTCGCCGTGCGAAACAAATCAGCGGGGGGATGGTAATCCTGAGCCAAGCCCCCTAAGTTTTGCGTTGCGGCGCAACGCAAAACTCATCCAGGGGGAAGGTGCAGAGACTAAGCGCCCGCCACCTACAGTCCCGATATGAAGCGGGACCACGGTGAAGAGATAGTCCAGGCCTTGCGGAAACGCAGGGGCGCCCTGTAATCAGCATGTCGCAGGTTCGAGTCCTGCCCGGGGAGTTTATTTTCCGCCGAGGGGCCTTGTGCCCCTCCGGCGGAAAATACATTCTGGGCGGACGAGAACCGCCCCCCGCCGTCCACGATGGCCTCATGGGTCGTCTACATCATCGAGAAACGCGGACACTACTATGCTGGCATGACCACGGATCTGCCGCATCGGCTCCGCCAGCATCAAGTGGCTGTGGCTAAATACGCTGAGGCGCAGCCCAGCCGCCATGCGGCCGCTCAGCGAGAACGGCAGATCAAAGGCTGGTCGCGGGCCAAGAAAGAACGACTGTGGACGGCGGGGGGTCGGTGAGCTTGCCCTGAGCGAAGCGAAGGGAGTCCTGCGAAGCGAAGGCTGTCAGAGCCGAGCGGAGTGTCGGAACCGGAAGGGTTCCGACCCCGGGGAGCCATTGAAACGGCTCGGAGCGGATGTTTCCTCCATCGAGGGACTCCGCTCTAGTCGTTTGTAAGGCTGGCAGGTGCCAAGCCTCGAGGGTTCGGCACGTTCGGTGAAAAGGGGGCCTCAGCCAGAGGCCCCTTTTCTATTTCCAACTTTACCCCGCCGAGCCGCGCTTCGATGGTCTGGCTTCATCCAAGAAACAGCTTCGGATCACCTGACACACCTGGTCCTTGAAGGAATGCAACTTCTATGGTACGCTTCCACATAGCATGCGTGTTCTGCGATTCAAATCTTCACTGACGGTATTGGCTTTTCTCCTCGCAGGTGGTTTGGTGGCTGGTGCTGCGGAAAGCTGTTGCCCTGACGATCAGGCGACCACGCAGGATTACGTCACCTGCTGCAGTACGTGCTTTACTGCGCATACGGCCTTGCCTGCTGCGCCAGTAGCGTATCATCCTCTTCTCCAGTGCGTGGCATCACCGCTCTCCATATCTCAACTTCTCTACGCTAATGGCGTGATTCGCTATCCCGATCCCCCTCCAAAGTTCCTCGCGTAAGTCACCTCGTCTAGTTTCTGTTCTATCCGATTAGTCCCGATTTCTAACACTACGAGGTCTGCGTATCCATGCGCCAAGCATTCTTGACTCTCATTACCCTTTTATGCTTTGTCCCCTCGGCCTTGGGCCAAGAGCCGGAGCGCCTGTCGCTGGAGGAGGCGCTGCAGATCGCTTGGCAGCGCAATCCGCGCCTGCTGCAGGCCCGCCAGGAGGTGGAGGCCGCCAGGGGGCGCTGGATGCAGGATCGCACGCTGCCGAATCCTGAATTCGAGGTCGAGACGACTGAGCTATCCAAGGGCGTCCACGGGGGCTCCACCGTCGGCGAGGACTCCATTGCCCTGAGCCAGGAGGTCGATGTCTTGGCCAAATTCTGGCTGCGTGGCAAGGCCGGCAAAGCCGATTACCAGGCGACCCAACATCTGCTCCAGCGCGTTTGGAGCGAGGTCGCCTTCGAGGTGACGCGGACCTACAACAATCTGCTCCTGTCCACCCAGCGCGTCGGCGTCGCACGTGAGGTGTTGACGTTGACCCGTGGCCTGCTCGACCAGGTGCAACTCCGCTACAACGCCGGCGAGGTGCTGCGCAACGAACTGCTGCGCGCCCAGATCGAGGCGGCCAAGACTGAGAATGCGGTGCTGGAGGCAGAAAAACAAGTGACCCTCGATACTGCCGCCCTCAACATCCCCCTGGCCCGTGACGCGCAGCATCCTGTGACCCTCGAGGATCAGTTTACGTATGAACCACGAGACATTGATCCGGACCAGCTGCTCGCCCAAGCCCTCCAACAGCGGCCGGACCTGAAGGCGCGGGAAGCCGCCATCCGGGCCCAGCGCAACCGATGGCGACTGGCGATCAGCGACATCCTCGATAACCCCACCGTCAGCGCGATTGGCACACGAGAAACCGGTGCGGAGCAGCAGGAGCACGTCTTCGGTTTGGCCATCCGCTGGCCGATTCCATTCTGGAACCAGAACCGCGGGGCCATCCGTGAGGCGAAAGCCGAACTCACCCAACGCGAAATCGAATACGAGGCCTTCAAGCGTGAAGTCGGGCGCGAAGTCGTCAGCGCCATCGCCGAGGCCAAACTCGCCCAGCGGCAGGTAACCGTCTGGAAGACCGGCGTGGAACAAGCGAATGATCTGGTGCGGCTGGCCAGCCAGCAGTACCGTGAAGGCGACATCAACTTCATCACCTATCTCGAGCATCTGGCGACGGTCCGTGAGACGAAGGTCGCCTATGTGGAAGCTCTGGCTACCTACCGCACGCAACTGGCCCGGCTGAATCAGGCCGTGGCCACCACGCTGATGCCTGAACGCAAGGAGGATGTTCGATGATCCGCATGGCATCGTGGCCGATGGCGGCCTTCTTCTCATTCTGTCTTGTGCTCGGTGTCGCCGGATGTGGTCGTGCCGGCCCCGGTGGCGAATCCCCAGCACATTCAAGCGAGGACCACCACGACAGTGAAGAACACGGAGGCACACTCCATCTCGTTCAAGCCGCGCAGGAGGTGCTCGGGATCACCATCGTGCCGGCCGAGGTCAAGCCCCTGGAACAGACCCTCGAGGTGACGGGACAGATCGCCCAAGATACCGACCGGATTGTGCATGTCAATGCGCCGGAGGCGGGCTCGGTGACGAAGCTGCTGGTGACCAGCGGGCAGCGGGTGGAAGCTCAGCAGCCGCTCGCCGAGCTCACACCCAGCAACACCATGGACCCCGTAGAAGTGCTCGCGCCCCAAGCCGGACTCATCCTAGGGGTGCACGTGTCCTCCGGAGCCCCGGCGGATCCGCTGACCTGCCTCTTGACGATCGCGGACCTCAGCCGCGTCTGGGCCACGTTTGATGTCTATGAGCAGGACATCGGACGGCTGCAGGTTGGCCAGCGCATTGAGGCCCAGTCGGTGGCCTACCCGGACCGGGTGTTCCGAGGGACCATCGTGTTCATCTCGCCGCAAGTCGATCAGGACACCCGGACGATCAAAGTGCGCGCCGACATCGAGAATCCAGAGTACGCCCTGAAGCTCGGCATGTTCGTGACGGGCACGGTTTACATTCCGACGGCGGATGAGGCGCTGGTGGTGCCGCAGGAGGCGGTCCAACACATCGAAGACAAGGATGTGGTCTTTGTGCAGACCGAGCCCGAGCGCTTTGAGCCCCGCGACGTCCGCATCGGGACCGCCACTAGGACCCAGGCGCATATCTTGGAAGGCCTGCAAGCGGGCGAGCTAGTGGCGGCGTCAGGCAGTTTCCACCTCAAGGCTGAGCTGCTCAAAGAGACCCTCGAAGAAGGACACGCGCATTGATGCTGCAGCGCCTGATTGAATGGTCTCTGCGGCATCGTTTTCTCGTGCTGCTGGCAACTTTCCTGACCGTCATCGCGGGCATTGCGGCCATGCGCCAGCTGCCGATAGATGCCGTGCCCGATGTCACGAACGTTCAGGTGCAGGTACTGACGAGCGCCCCGGCGCTGGGGCCGGTGGAGGTGGAACAGTTCATCACGGTGCCCATCGAGCGGGCGATGAGCGGCCTGCCGCGCCTTGAAGAATTGCGCTCCCTGTCCCGCTCCGGGGTCTCGGTCGTGACCGTCGTCTTTGCAGATGGCACCGACATCTATTGGGCCCGGCAGCTTGTGAACGAGCGGCTGCAGATCGCCCGTGAGGCGATCCCTGAAGGATTCGGTGAACCGGAGTTGGGTCCGATTTCTACCGGCTTGGGCGAAATCTACCAGTTTGAAGTCCGCGGGGCAGACTATTCGCCGATGGAGTTGCGCACCATCCTTGACTGGTTCATCGCCTTCCAGCTCAAGACCGTGCCCGGGGTCGTGGAGGTCAACGCCTTTGGGGGGCAGTTGAAGACCTATGAGGTCCAGCTGGATCCTCGACAGCTCATCCAGCACAAGATTCCGCTAAGCCGCATCTTCCAGGCTCTCGAGGAGAACAACGCCAACGCCGGTGGAGCCTACATCGAACGCAATCAGGAACAGTACATCGTCCGCGGCGAAGGTTTGATTCGGTCGTTGGAGGACATCGGCAACGTCGTCGTCGAGGTCCGGGAAGGGGGCAAGCCGCTCTACCTCAAGGACCTGGGGGAAGTGGCGTTGGCCCCGCGAGCCCGGTATGGCGTGGTGACTCGCGATGGACGCGGTGAGGCGGTGGTGGGCATCGTGATGATGCTGATGGGGGAAAACTCCCGGACCGTTGTTGACCGGGTCAAAGCAAAACTCGAGGACCTCAAGCCGACGCTGCCGAAGGGGGTCACGATCGAGCCATTCTATGATCGGGCGGAGATGGTGCGCAAGACGATCGATACCGTCAGCCATAACCTCACGGCTGGAGCCATCCTCGTGATTGTGGTGCTCGTGTTCGTGTTGGGGAATCTGCGCGGCGGCCTCATTGTCGCCTCGGCCATTCCCCTGTCGATGCTGATCGCCTTTCTGGGGATGCGCTGGGCAGGGTTGTCCGGCAACCTTATGAGCCTTGGGGCGCTTGACTTCGGGCTCATCGTCGACGGCGCAGTGATCATCATCGAGAACGGCATCCGCCGGCTGGCCGAAGCCCAGCACCGGCTTGGGAGGTTATTGACCCGGACCGAGCGGCTTGAGATCGTTTCGATGGCGACCCAGGAGGTCCGCAAAGCCACGCTGTTCGGGGAACTGATCATCATGGTCGTCTATCTGCCCATTCTGACCCTCACCGGCGTGGAAGGCCGGATGTTTCGCCCCATGGCGCTGACCGTCGTCTTTGCGCTGGCGGGGGCTTTCCTGCTGAGTCTGACGGTGATTCCGGCCTTGGCATCGCTGGTCCTCACGGGCCCGTTTGCGGAGCGCGAAACCTCCTTGATTGCGTGGATTCGACCCAGGTATGCACGAGTCTTGGATTGGGCATTGGCGCGCCCGAAGCGGGTGGCCGCTGCGACCGTTGCGCTCTTTGCCGCCAGCGTGATCGTCTTCCCCATGCTCGGTTCAGAATTCATTCCAGAGCTGGACGAAGGGGCCCTGGTCATCCAGCCGCTACGGCTGCCGAGCATTGCGCTTAGTACGTCCGTCCAGAACACGACACTTATCGAGCAGACCCTCCGGACGTTTCCTGAGGTGGACACAGTCGTCTCGCGCATCGGCCGGCCGGAGATCGCCACGGACCCCATGGGGACGGAAACCGGGGACATCTTCGTGATGCTCAAGCCCAAGCGCGTCTGGAAGACCGCTCGGACGAAGGAGGCTCTGATCGAAGCGATGGACCATGCTCTGACCGAGCGTGTCCCTGGGACACGGTTCAGCTATACCCAGCCAATCGAGATGCGTATGAGCGAGCTGATCGCTGGTGTGCGGTCCGACATCGCTATCACCGTCTACGGTGAGGACATGGAGACCCTCGGGCAGATCACCGAGGCAATTGAGCACACGGTCGCCAGCGTGCGGGGCGCGGAGGATGTGAAAGCTGAGCAGGTCAGCGGGGTGCCGGTCGTACGCATCCTTGTGGACCGGTTGGCCATCGCCCGCTACGGGATCAATGCCTCGGATGTCTTGGCGGCGGTAGAAGTCCTCGGCGGCAAGGTTGTAGGAGAGGTCTTTGAGGGCGAGAAGCGGTTTGCGCTGCAGGTCCGGTTTCTCGAAACGGCCCGGAATAGTCTTGACGCCGTCGCCCGGCTTCCTGTCGCCGACCCGGCAGGGCGGCTCATTCCCCTGGGCCAGTTGGCCAGAATCAAGGTCGAGGAGGGCCCGGCGCAGATCAGCCGGGATGCTGGCCAACGGCGTCTGAGCGTTGAATGCAATGTCCGGGGGCGGGATGTCGGCGGATTTGTGGCAGAGGCCCAGCGGATGGTGCAGCAGCATGTGACCATTCCGCCTGGCTATGTGATCCAATGGGGCGGGCAGTTTGAGCACCTGCAACGGGCCCAAGCGCGGCTGCTCATTGTGGTGCCGGTGGCCCTCGTGCTGATCTTTGTCTTGCTGTACTGGACCTTCGGCTCGGTCTGGCCGGCGCTCTTGATTTACGCCAACATTCCGATTGCCGCGACAGGCGGGATTCTGGCCCTGCTGCTGCGCCGCATGCCGTTTAGCATCTCCGCTGGGGTGGGCTTTGTGGCGCTGTTTGGGGTCGCGGTGCTCAACGGCCTGGTACTGGTGACCACAATTCGACAGCTTCGGCAGGCGGACAGATCTTTGCGTAAGGCGGTGTCAGAAGGCGCGATGACCCGGTTGCGGCCGGTGCTGATGACCGCGCTAGTCGCCAGCTTGGGCTTTATCCCCATGGCGCTGGCGCATGGGGAGGGGGCGGAAGTACAGCGGCCGCTGGCCACGGTCGTCATCGGGGGACTGATCACCGCCACCTTGCTGACGCTCGTGGTGTTGCCCGCCATTTACCGGTGGTTTGAAAAGAAGGAGGTGGAGTTCTGATGAAAGAGGTCAAG
>Ga0154343_119_pt1 | contig 9893 bp, 8 predicted proteins | sample RifGroA2_FD_115871 | JGI IMG/M metagenome (GOLD analysis project Ga0154343, IMG submission 115871) | Omnitrophica WOR_2 bacterium GWA2_63_20 | reverse complement strand
GACCAACAAGAGCCCGCTGCCTATTCTAGCAGCCGGGGGTGCGCAGCCTTTCATGGCATCACCTGCTGGGTTTCGCCATGCAATGGATCAACGACCGCTGAAGGCGAAACGTCCCGCCACGGCGGGACGGCCTCCGGCCTGCCAGCAGGTGGTGGGATGAGACCCGAGCTGCTCAACGGCCACCAAATCCATTTCATGGGAGTCGGCGGGATTGGGATGAGCGGACTGGCCGCGATCCTGAAGGAACGGGGACTCTCGGTCAGCGGCTGTGACGTGAGCCGCAAAGACCCGCCGGCTTCCTTGCGCGAGTGCGGCATTGGGGTTTTTCGCGGCCACCATCCCGCTCATCTGAGCGACGAGGTCGGTCTGGTGGTCTTCAGTTCGGCGGTGTCGGAGCAAGAGCCGGAACTGGTGGCGGCTCGGGCGCGCGGTATTCCCACCATCAGCCGGGGCGAACTGCTGTCGGAACTGGCCTCGACGGCGCGCCTCGTGGCAGTGGCCGGAGCCCATGGGAAAACCACGACCTCGGGCATGAGCGCCCAATTGTTGATTCACGCCGGATGGGACCCGACGGCCGTTGTGGGCGGGCATGTCGTGTCCATCGGCTCCAATGCGCGGCATGGACGGGGAGCGTATCTGGTGGCGGAAACGGACGAATCGGACGGCTCCTTCTTGTTGCTGCATCCCGAGGTGGCCATCGTGACGAATCTCGATCGCGAGCACCTCAATTACTATCAGACCTTCGACCGGCTCGTGGCGGCCTTTCAGCAATTCGTCCGGCAGCTGGGACCGACCGGCACGCTGATTCGATGCCAGGATGACCCGGTGGCGCGGGAGGCGCTGATGCATCCGCGCCAAGTGGGCTATGGCATCGAGGCGCCGGCCGATGTGACGGCGACCCGCGTGGCGTGCCGCAGCGCAGGCAGCGAATTCACCGCTTCCTATCGCGGGCATCGTCTCGGGACGTTCCGGTTGCAGGTTCCCGGACGGCACAACGTCCTGAACGCCTTGGGTGTGATCAGCTTGGGACTCGTCCTGGATCTGCCGTTGGCCGTGATCCGCGACGCCTTGTGGAGCTTTCAAGGGACGCTGCGCCGCTACCAGGCGCTCCGCTTGCCGCGCGAGACCTGCTTCATCGAAGATTACGCGCATCATCCCTCGGAGATTCGCGCGACCTTGGGCGTCGACGTCTCGCGGGAACGGCATCGGCTCGCGGTCTTTCAGCCGCACCGGTTCTCCCGCGTCCAGCGGTTGGAGCAGGATTTCGCCGGCTGTTTCAACACCGTCGACGGGGTGATCGTGACGGACGTGTATTCGGCGTTCGAATCGCCGATCCCGGGCATCTCGGGAGCGCGGCTGGCGCAACTCATCAAAGCCCAAGGGCATCCCTGCGTGCGCTACGTTCCGCGGGAGGAGTTGCCGCGGTTCCTTGTTGACTTCATCCAACCGCATGATCTGGTGTTCTTTCTTGGAGCGGGAGACATTGGACAGGTGTGCCATGACGTGGCCGAGCGCTGGCGTGCGATCGACGGAACTTCTCGCTAATCATACGAGCTTCCGCATCGGGGGACCGGCGGAGTGGTTCGCCGAGCCCCACGGGCTCGATGAGTTGCTGGGGCTCCTGCGGGAAGCCAACCGCCAGGGGATCCTGGTGTCCGTGATCGGCGGGGGCACGAATCTCCTGGTGGCCGACCGCGGCGTGCGAGGCCTGGTCATTTCGTTGCGGCGAGGCCGACCCTTCCGGCTGGTGGAGGTGCTCAGCCAGGAGGGCGAGCCGCAGGTCAGAGTCCGTTGCGGGTCCGCGGTGTACACGCAGCAATTGGTGACCCTGGGGGGGTGTCACGGGTGGGGCGGGGTCGATCTCCTGGCAGGGCTGCCGGGGCAGATCGGCGGAGCCATGGTGATGAACGCCCAGAACATCGGCCAGCGCGTCGAACGCATTCGGGTGGTGTCGTGGGCCGGCAGCGTCCAGGAGCTGACGAGGGATCAGCTCGCATTCGCGTATCGCTATACGCGCCTCCCGCCCGGCATCGTCGTGGATGCGACCCTGCGGTTTGAGCGAGCCGACCCCACCGCGACTGTGGCCCGCATCCAGCACGTGCTCCAGCACCGAAACGCCACCCAAGAAGTCACGTTGCCCTCGGCCGGCTGCGCCTTCAAGAACCCCCCAGGAGAATCGGCAGGACGGTTGATCGATCGGGCGGGGCTGAAGGGCGCGCGGATCGGGGATGCCAGGATCTCGCCGCGGCATGCCAACTTTCTGGTCAACCTTGGGCGGGCGACCTGCGACGACGTGCTCTCGCTCATGGACTACGTGCAGCGACGGGTCGTGCGAGCAACGGGCATTCTGCTGGAACCGGAAGTCCGGCTGCTGGGCGAGCGATGGTAGCCTCCAATGCGGAATGGGGAATGCGGAATGCGGAATGTGGTTTGGTTCATTCCGAATTCCGAATTCCGAATTCCGAATTACACCGATGAGTTCCTTGCCGCGGGTGATGGTGCTGATGGGGGGTCCGTCGGCGGAGCACGCCATTTCCCTGAAGAGCGGTCACGGTGTGGTGGAGGCGTTGACTCGCCGTGGATGTGTGGTGAGCCCTGTCACGGTTCCGCAGGATGTCACGACCGACGAAGCCATCCAGTTCGTCCGGATCAGCGTGCCCCGCGAAAACCCCGACGTAGTGTTTCTCGCGCTTCATGGCGCCTTTGGAGAGGACGGCACCGTCCAGCAGTTGTGTGAAGAGTTGGGAGTGGCGTACACCGGTTCGGATCCGGCCGCCAGTCGGTTGGGGATGGACAAAATCGCCTCGCGCCGGCGGTTTGAGCGAGCAGGCTTGCGGACCCCGGCGTGGCGGGTGGTCGATCCGGCCGCGGGCGAGAACCCACAGCGGGCCTTGGGAACTCAGCGCGTTCCCGTCGTGGTCAAACCGGCAAATCAAGGATCGAGCATTGGGGTCACCATCGTGCAGGACGCGGGGCAGATCGGGGGCGCGATTCGAGAAGCCGCGCGATACGACACCCGCGTGCTCATCGAGGAGTTCATCCAGGGGAGGGAAGTGACGGTGGGGATTGTGGCGGAGAGGCCGCTTCCGGTGGTGGAAATCCAGGCCCATCGGCCGTTCTTCGACTATGCGGCAAAATATACGCCAGGGCAAACCACGTATCTGGTCCCCTCGACCTTGCCGGCCAGAACGGCGCGTCGGGCTCAGCATACCGCGCTCCTCGCCCATCGCGCGCTGGGGTGTCGGGATTTTTCTCGGGTGGATCTGATTATCGACCGACGCAACCGCCCGGTCGTGTTGGAAGTCAACACCATCCCCGGCTTGACGCCGACGAGTCTGCTGCCAAAAGCCGCAGGATGTCTGGGCCTCTCGTATGACGACCTGTGCGAACGATTGACGAGCATGGCCCTCGATCGCGCAGTTCGTGCCGAGGCGATCCACGACTCGCTTGGGGTCTCAACACTTCGGTAATGTCTCGACGTGCCTGGCGACGAAATCCCGGCTTCCTCCCGCGAGCCGGCCGACGGCTGTGGGGCGGGGTACGCTGGCTCGCGACGCGTTCTTTCGTCTGGGCGTTACTCCTCGTCGGGGGCTCAGCGGTCGGAGGAGGATGGTACGTCCTCACCCGGACCGAGGCCTTTCGCCTTGAGCAAATCGAAACCCCGCCGGGCATCGACTTCGCGATGCCGAATGGATTGATCGGCCGAAATATCTGGGCCGTTGATCTGCGGCAGATCGCTGAGCAGCTGAAGGCGCAGCACCCCCATCTGAAGCGCATCCGCGTCATCCGGCGATTGCCGGATGCGCTCAGCATCGAGGTCTTGGCTCGAGTCCCCGTGGCCCAGGTGCAGCTTTCGGCAGGGACGTGGCATGCGGCCGATCGGGAGGGCTATGTGTTGCCAAGCCTCGGGCGCACGCCGGCTTCGCATCTGGCGATCCTCAAGGGCGTGAGGCCTGAGCGGATCAAGGCGGGTCGAGCGCCCGCCGACGAAGATCTTCGGAGGGGTAGTCGCTTGATCGAATCCCTTCAACGCGCTCCGGAGTTGATCGGCCATCGCCTGACCTCGCTCGATGTGGGCGATGCCGAGGAACTGACCATCGTGCTCGATGGGACGTTTGAGGTGCGCTTCGGCCGTGAGGACCAGTTCCCGAAACAGCTGACTCGGCTCCGCAGGGCACTCGCGCTCCTCCACGATCGGTCCATTGACGTGCGGTACATCGACGTCCGGTTTGAGGAGCCCATCGTGGGACAGCGTGTCGCGAAGAACAGTCCATAGTCCACAGTCGACAGTCCACAGTAATGGCCAAGGGGCAAGTCTTGTCTATGGACTATGGTCTGTGGACTGTGGACTGGTAGAGGAGTTCTCATGAAGCGGCAGGCGGTGCTGGCGATTGACGTGGGAGCCACCAAGGTCGCGTGGGCGATTGGGCAACCTGGGCTGGATCGCGGGGTCGCCATCCCAGGCCAACCGCCCCGTCCGCCCTTTGACCTGCTGGGGTGCGGGATCGCGCCGCTCGCGGCGTCGAAAGGCAGCTGGCCGGGCGATCCGATCGGCTTGGCGGAAACGCTTGAGCGCGCCCTGAGCGAGGCAGGGATCAGCCGTGTGCCGGAGTACGGGGTGGCGGCCCTCAGCCATCCGGCCTTGCAGCATCGTCAAGCGGCCGCCCACGTGGATCTGGCTGATGAGCCGGTGACGATCCGAGGGCGAGATCTTGAGCGAGTGCAGGCGCTGGCGGTGACACACACCCTCGCGATTGACCGAGAGGTCCTGGTGGTTGAGCCGTTAGGCTATTCGGGCAACGGATTCAGCGGGGTCGCGGACCCTCGGGGATTGACCGCCACCCGCCTCTCCGGAACCTTTCATCTGGTGACGGTGCCGGTTGCGGTTCGTCGGGTGATGCGCCAGGCGCTGGAGCTGCTCGGTGTGGAATTGGAACGGATGACCTCAAGCCTCAAGGCCTCGATCGCCTCCGGCATCGTGGATGAGTGGAAAGAGGAACGCGTCCTGGTCGTTGATCTTGGAGGCTTGTCGTGCGATGTCGCGCTCCTCGACCATGGATCGCTCATCAACTCCCAGACGGTTCCCTGGGGAGGCGAACTGGTGGTTCAGGCGGTGGCTCGTGAGTGCCGGCTCCCGTGGGATCGTGCCCTGGCTGTCACGCTCCAAGGTTTCCACGCGAAGCCGGAGGTCAGCGCCCTCCTTGAGAACCAGCTTGGGGCGCTCCGAGGTTACCTCGAGGCGTTCCTCCGCGACGAATTGCCACCTGCGCGGGCCGTCGTGACGGGCCGTGCGTCGCTCATCGACGGGCTCATCGAGCGGCTTGAGACGGCCCTCGGCGTGCCAGCCTCGCTGGGACGCAGCCCCTGGGCCCGCGCCCTTGGTGAGCTGCCACGACAGGTCGCCTTAAGCCCCGTGCTGGGGATGCTGGCGTTGGGGCTGGAGCGTTCCGAAAGCCAGGTTGCCGTGGGCGTCTCCTCGCGTCTGATTGACCGCCTCCTCACCCGCACCAAACAGATCCTCGTCGAATATTTTTAACAGCAGTGGCCAAATGAAGGGAGAAGGTCGAAGGGGGAAGGGGGAAGTGTTTTTACTTCGGCCTTCGGCCTTCTGCCTTCCGACTTGAGAAAGTCATTTCGCCACTGGAATTAGGGTATACTTCAGGGTGACAACCAGCTCGGACCGAACCTCCGCCACAACGCGTGGCGGATCCGCCAAGCAGTTTGGCGGAGGCACACCCACCGGAAGGTGGGGCCGCCCCCCATGATTCGTTCGCGAATCAAAACTGGGGGGCCCCGCAGGTTCCCCCCATTCTTGCGTTCGCAAGAACGCGAGGGGGTGCGGGGCAAAGCCACTTGCCCAGAACGGGCAGAAGGGCTACCGAAGACGAGATGGAGACGCGTGTCAAGCAGTCACGTCAAGGCATCCTGCCGAACCTGCGCACCGCGCGCGGGTTCGCCGTCCTCCTCTATAGCTATCTCGTCGTCGCCTTCCTCCTGACCTTCTCCGCCGCCACGTTGATGCTGAGCTCTCTCGATGCCCGCCACGCCGAGCGCGCCCTCACGCAGCAGCAGGCCTTCTGGGCGGCGGAGGCCGGGATCGATCAAGCGGGGCAATGGCTCAACGCCAGGTCCTCGCCTCCGACCTGCCCAGGATTTCGGTATCCCTGCAACCTGACCCTATTTGGCGGCTCTCAAACCTTTGGAAACGGGTCGTACAGCGCCGTCATCAATCTACCCGCCTCCAATGCCAATTCCTCCGTTGACCGCTATGAGATGACGGTCACGGCCACCACAGCCGGCGTCTCGGTGGCGCGCACGGTGGCGTTCACTCTTCAGACGGAAAGCTTTGCCCGCTTTGCCTGGTTCGAAAACCATGATCAATTTGAAGAAGAAGATGATCTCGACAACTGGTTCATCACCGGCGCGACCGTGGGCGGTCCCTTCCATTCCAACGGTCAGCTCCACGTGTGGGGAGGTCCTGTCTTTGAAGGGCCGGTCTCAACCGTCGCAAAGACCGTCGACTGCTGGCACGGCTGCCCTCGGTACGATACGAAAAGCCCTGCTCCACCAAATGATTACCCGGACTTCCACAGCGGGATTACCCTGGGCGCAGATGCGATCTCGATGCCCAACCCCTCGCTCGATGAGTTGAGGAACAACGCGAGCCTGGTCGTGTCTGGGGATACCACCATTGCGCTGGCCGGCACATCAATCCTTGTGAACGGAACCCCCTATGCCGTGGAGAGCAATCCGGTCGTGTTCGTGAAGGACGGCGACCTGAAGCTTGTTGGAGGAGAGCTCGATGGCCAGCTCACGCTGGGCACCGACGAAGACATCATCATCTTCAATCACGTCCGGTACGCTTGTAACCCTGAGGATGCCCAGTATGACGCAGACTGCAGGGATGAGAATGGGCAGGTCACACGCAATGATGATCTCGCGGGGCTCGTGGCGAAAGGACACGTCCGGATCTCGGATTCCGCGCCTGCCAATTTGACGATCCAAGCGAGCATCATGGCGGTGAAAAACTCATTCGAGCTCCAAAACAACACCCGCGTACCGCCAAAGGGCAAGTTGCACGTCTTTGGCGGCATCATTCAAAACTGGATCGGCATCACAGGATGGTTTGATCCAGAGACTGGCCAGTATGTCAACGGGTATCGTGAAGATTACTGGTATGACGAACGGCTCTTGGATCTGGCCCCTCCCTACTTCCCCACGACCGGCCGGTACCAGGCTGTGCTGTGGCAAGATCGGTAGGCTTGACGCTCGTGTGCTCCCTCTGCTCTAATACCACACGAATCCTCACAGGAGGTGTGCCATGCGATCTTGGCGCAGGCGAACGGTCTTAGTCGTCGGAAGTCTCTGGATAGCGGTTTACGTGGGAGGGCACCTGGAAGGTGCGGCGGTGATTAGATCAGAGTCCCCAGAGGAAGGGGTGTCGGCGCAAGAAGGTCGGTCAGCCACCGTGCAAGGTGAGATCATCGATCCAGCCCTGTACTTGCGGGAAGGCCGCCACGGGCTCGAGGCGGAAGACCTCATCTATAAAGCCGTGGATGGAGGACGGACGCTGGCCCTCCTGGAAGAAGGTACCAACGGTGTGTACCTCTTTTTGGCAGAAGAATCCGGGCAGGACCCCAACGACCTGGTCTACGAGTATGCCGGCAGGCGGGTCCGCGTGACTGGAACCGTCTACAAACGACGCGGCCTCTGGGGGATTGTCGCACGTTCCGTTGAGCTGCTTAGCGATGAGCCCCTCGAGGAGCCAATCGACAAACCGGACGAGGAAGCAGAAACCCCGTAACCCCCTCCCGTGAGACGGGAGGCGTTACTGGACGTACCGCGCTGAATGACCGTTTAGCCTGGCGCCTCCAGTAACGCCTCCACTTTTCGATCCTCGGCTGGGTGGATCCCTGAGACGCCCTCCCTAAGCACCAAGCACTAAGCACTAAGCACCAATTTCTCCCTTCGGCCTTTTCCCTTTGACTTGGCCACTCTGTCACTTGGCCACTGGCATAGGGTATACTTCAGGGTGACAACCAGCTCGGACCGAACCTCCGCCACAACGCGTGGCGGATCCCCGCCACAGAACGTTGGCGGGGAGGCACACCCACCGGAAGGTGGGGCCGCCCCCCATGATTCGTTCGCGAATCAAAACTGGGGGGCCCCGCAGGTTCCCCCCATTCTTGCGTTCGCAAGAACGCGAGGGGGTGCGGGGCAAAGCCACTTGCCCAGAACGGGCAGAAGGGCTACCGAAGACGAGATGGCAAGGCGTGTTGACGCATCACCGCAATCGGTCCTGCCGGACCTGCGCACCGCGCGCGGGTTCGCCGTCCTCCTCTATAGTTATCTCGTCGTCGCCTTCCTCCTGACTTTTTCCGCCGCCACGTTGATGCTGAGCTCTCTCGATGCCCGCCAGGCCGAGCGCGCCCTCACCCAGCAGCAGGCGTTCTGGGCGGCGGAAGGCGAGCTGGAGGCGGCCATCGTCCAGATCCAGACCGCCACCCCGCCCTCGCTCTCCGACGGGGAGTGCGTGCCGTACACCAGCTCAACGTTGAGTACCACCTCCGACATCACCAGCGCGGCCAATCTGTGCGGCCTCCTGGTGGCCCACTCGCTCTACCGGCTGGACTCCACCGGCACCGCCCAGAACGCCACCGACCAGCTCTCGCTGGTGGTGTCCTTCGCCTCCCGGCCGACGTTCCGGTTCCAGTATCTCTCCTATTCCGGGTATTCGATCTACACCTCCTACGGCGCCGAGACCGGCTCCATGGACACGCGGACCGACGGCCGGCTGCTGACGGTCAGCAACTTCGACCAGACCGGAGGCACCATGGCGGTTCCACAAAATACGCCCACCGGCTCATATACCCGCCGGATCAAAGCCCCGTGTTACGGGCAGGTCTACGGCGATGCCATGCTGAAGGCCGGCGCCGATCTGAACAACAGCCTGATGATCGACTGGCACAGCGGCGGGCGGATCTGGGGCAACTTGCCTGAGCGCAACGAGCCTGGTTACGAGCCCGGAGCCTACCTCCCGAGCATCCCGGTCCTGCCGGAGGTGGACATTCCGCAGGAGGCCACCTCGTTGGGCAGCGCCCTGCAGTTGGGGCGGGGCCAGCAGCGATGCCTCGCGCCGGGGATCTACAAGGCCAACCGGCTCTATCTTGAAGAGGGCGCGGAACTGTGCACGACGGGTAAGGTGGAGCTCTATCTGACCGGGACAGGGACAGGCTCCTCTTGGTGGGATAACCCGGTGATTAGGATCGACCGGAACTCGAAGTTATACGGCCAGCCGGAAGGATCGGCGGCATACGCCCGGCAGTATTCCCCCCAGGATCTGCTCATCGCGGCCAAGGGAGGAACAAGCGTTTCGGTCGCAAGCAGCCGGGCGGCGGCGGTGATCTATGCCCCAACTGCCAACGTGGATGTGAGGCCGACCGACAGCAGCAGCTATGGGGTGTTCTTCGGGGCGGTGCTTGCCGGTGGGAGTATCACCAACCAGGGGTATCGAAATTGCAGCGATGGCGCCGGCACAAAGTCCTACATCATCTACGATCGGGCCCTGGGCAACCTCGACATGCCGATCGGCAGGAGTCCCAGCGGCGGTGGCGGCTCCGGCAGCGGCGTGACAGTCCGCGGCTGGGTGGATCCCTGAGACGCCCTCCCTAAGCACCAAGCACTAAGCACTAAGCACCAATTTCTCCCTTCGGCCTTTTCCCTTTGACTTGGCCACTTGACCACTCAGTCACTTGGCCACTGGAATTAGGGTATACTTCAGGGTGACAACCAGCTCGGACCGAACCTCCGCCACAACGCGTGGCGGATCCCCGCCACAGAACGTTGGCGGGGAGGCACACCCCGCCACAGAACGTTGGCGGGGAGGCACACCC
>Ga0154343_126_pt1 | contig 11088 bp, 8 predicted proteins | sample RifGroA2_FD_115871 | JGI IMG/M metagenome (GOLD analysis project Ga0154343, IMG submission 115871) | Omnitrophica WOR_2 bacterium GWA2_63_20 | reverse complement strand
CTTGTCTATCGCTCCCAATTGATCGGGGAGCAAGCCGATCTGGGCCTCTTCGGCGGCGGGAACACCTCCACCAAAGGTGAGCTGCCGGATCTCTTCGGCCGTCCGGAACCGATCTTGTGGGTGAAGGGCAGCGGCGCGGATTTGAAAGGCTGCCAGCCCCGCCATTTCGCTGCGCTGCGGTTGGCACCGCTTCGCCGACTGATCCAGCGTGCCCGCCTGACGGATGAGGAGATGGTGGCCTTCCTCGAACGCTGCCTCCTCGATCCGAACGCTCCGCGGCCGTCGGTGGAAACCCTCTTGCACGCCTTTCTCCCCGAGCGCGACATCGATCACACCCACGCGGATGCGATCCTCTCCCTGGCGAACACCTCCCGCGGCGAGGCGCTCGTCCGTCGCGTGCTGGGCGATCGGCTGGTGTGGATTCCCTATCTCCAGCCTGGCTTTGCGCTCTCGAAGCGCGTCGCCCAGGCGTATCAGCGCAATCCCGGCTCGCATGGGGCGGTGCTCGAGCAGCACGGGTTGATTACGTGGGGGCCTGACGGGCGGACAAGTTACGGGCGGACGATTCGATACGTCTCGATGGCCGAGCGGTTCATCGCCTCACAGCGTCGACGGAAGCGGTGGTCGATCCCTCAGCGGCAGACCCTGCCGGGTGCAGAGCGCATGGCGTTGTTACGGCGGTGGTTGCCCACCGTTCGACGGACGCTCAGTCAGGCCCGTCGCGTCTGTCTGACCTACGACGACAGCCTGGACGTCTTGGAGTTCGTGAACGCCTCGCGCATGCCACGCCTGGCGTCGATCGGTCCCGCAACACCCGATCACATGCTGCGCACCAAGCGCCTGCCACTCATTGTCCGGGTCCGTCAACGGTCTGTGGCGTCGGTCTCAGCCGAGGAGATTGTACGTCAGCTCCGACGGTACGCGGCGGATCACGCGCGCTATGTCCGGCGCTATCGTCGGCCCGGCCAGTCGATGCTCGATCCGTATCCGCGCGTCATCCTCATCCCCGGCGTGGGGATGCTGGCTACTGGCAAGGATGCCACCGAGGCCGCGACGGTGGCGACGATCTACCGGCATGCGATGGCGATCATCCGCAACGCCTCGACCGTCGGCCGCTACACCTCGGTGTCGCAGCGCGAGGCGTTCGGCGTGGAGTACTGGCCGCTGGAACTGTACAAGTTGAGCCTTGCCCCTCAGGAGGCGGAGCTCGCTCGGGTGGTCGTGCTCATCACCGGCGCGACGGGAGGCATTGGCCGGGGGATCGCGCAGATGCTGGTGGATCGCGGCGCCTCGGTGGTCGTGACGGATGTGCGGGCTGAGGCCGTCCAGCAGTTGGCGCAGGAACTGAATCAACGCGCCGGTCGCCGCATGGCGCTCGGTCTGGTGATGGATGTGACGGACGAAGCCGGCATTGCGCGCGCGATGGATGAGACGATGCGAACCTTTGGGGGGGTCGATGGCCTCGTCTCCAACGCCGGCATCGCCATGGTCTCGTCGATTGACCGGCTCTCGCGTGAAGCCTGGGAACGCAGCCTCGCGGTGAACGCGACAGGGCACTTTCTCGTCGCCCGCGCGGTCGTGCGGTGGCTGCGCGCGCAAGGATTGGGCGGGGCGCTGGTGTTCATCGCCTCCAAGAACGTGCCTGCGCCGGGCAAGGACTTCGGCGCGTACAGCGCGGCGAAAGCTGCCGAGACGCAGCTCGCGCGCATCCTCGCGATTGAAAACGGTGACCGCGGCATCCGCGTCAACATCGTCCATCCGGACGGGGTGTTCGAAGGCTCCGGCTTGTGGAAGACCATCGGGCCGGATCGCGCCAAGACGTACCACCTGCCTCCCAAGCGGCTGGAGGGCTACTACCAGCAACGCAATCTGCTGAAAACCCGCGTGCTCCCCTCCGACGTGGCCGAAGCGGTGTGCTTCCTCCTCTCGCAACGCTCAGCCAAAACCACCGGCTGCGTGTTGACGGTGGATGGCGGACTGCGAGAGGCCTTTCCGCGATGACCGCGCAGTGCTGCGCGAGACGAAGACGGACGTTCCGTCGGATCGTGTTCGTGCTGGTAGCGGCTCTCCTCCTCGCGCTCGGCCTGTTCATCCCTCATGCGGGATCGTGGCTCGTCGTGCAGGATACCGTGAGCCACGCCGAGGCGGCGGTGGTCCTCTCGGGCCTGCCGACCTCTCGGGCGTTTGCCGCGCGCGATTTGTATCGCCGGGGGATCGTGGACGCCATCTGGGTGATTCCGGAGCCGGTGGCCAAGATCGAAGGGGAGATGGTGGGCGACGAGATTTTTGCGGAGCTCATCCGCCTTCGCCTGGTCGATCCCTCGGCTGAGCAGTGGGCCCGGCGCCTCCTGGTGGCGATGGGGGTTCCCAGCGACAAGATCGTGGTGTTACCGGCGCCCGCGCACGGCACGATCAACGAGGCGCGCCAGGTCCGTCAGGTGTTTCACGGTCGTCTGCCCGAGCGCCTCGTGCTGATCACCTCGAAAAGCGCCTCGCGTCGCGCCCGCTACATTTTCCGGCGCGTGTTTCAGCGTGACGACGTTGAGATTCTTTCCTACCCCACGCCCTATGACCCGTTTGAGGCCGGACGGTGGTGGACCGCTCCCCGCAACGCCCTCACGGTCGTCACCGAGTACGAGAAGCTGCTCATCAACGTCCTGACGCTGGCCATGGGCTCATGATGTTAGGCACTCTAAGGATGACCTGACGATGTCCCGCCTTGACGAGAACCCCTCGCGGCGGCTCTTCCTTGTGAGCTTCGTCTCCCTCTTCCTGGAGCTCGCGCTCATCCGATGGGTGTCCACCGAGATTCGGATCTTCGCCTACGTGAACAACCTGGTCCTGCTCGCCTGTTTCCTGGGGCTGGGGCTTGGCTGTACCCTCCCGCAGCCGCGCGCCTCGCTCACCGCAACCGCACTCTCCCTCGGCGCCCTGATCGGCCTGATCAGTTTACCGCTGGCGATCCCCCTCCATGGGGCGCTGCGCCATCCGCTTCGGGACACCCCGATCATGCTCAGCGCCTTCACGGACATGCACATCTGGCACCGCTATTGGTCCACGAACCTATGGCTGGACATCGCGATCGGACTCGGTTCCACCGCGCTGGTCTTCGGGCTCATCGCGCTCGCCTTCATCCCCCTGGGACGCATGACCGCCGGGCTGCTGGAAGGGTCCGCCAACCGCATCACGGCGTATTCCGTCAATGTCGCAGCCGGCCTGCTGGGGATCTGGACCTTGAATGCGCTCTCGTGCTGGTGGCTTCCGCCGTGGGTGTGGTTCGCCGTCGCGGCCGTGGGGTTGTGGCTGTTGATCCCGCCCTCGACGATGCCGCGGGTCAGCCTGGGACTCTTAGGGTTAGCGATCGGGTACCTGGCTCTCAGCCCTCGCCTGGCGAAGAGGCCGATCATCTGGTCTTCGTATCAAAAATTGGAAATCATTCCCGCGCGAGCCGGGATGAACCGCGTGTATCTGGTCGCCGTCAATAACACCTTCTACATGGGCCTGCTGGACCTGTCCCGGAAGGGGCTTCAGGGATTGCCGATCTTTGTCGATCCGGCGGGTGCGTCGTTCAGTCAGTATGACGTGCCGTATCGATTCCTGGATCGCGCTCCCCAGGCGGCGCTCATCGTCGGAGCCGGCGGGGGCAACGACGTCGCGGGGGCCCTGCGCCACGGGGCTCGCCGGGTGACGGCCGTCGAAATCGATCCCGGGATCTACGACATCGGACGCCGCCTGCATCCGGAAGCTCCTTACGCGGACTCTCGGGTGACCGTGCGCCTGACGGATGCCCGCGCCGCCTTCAGGCGCATCACGGCTCCCTACGACCTGGTCATCTTCGGACTGCTGGATGCCCACGCGCCTTCCTCAAGCTACAACAACACTCGCCTCGATCATTACGTCTACACCGAGGAAAGCTTCCGCGAGGCCAGAGGCCTGTTGACCGATGAGGGGGTCATGACGGTGATCTTTGATGACGCCCAGCGGCCGTTCATCGGGGCCCGGATCGCGGGCTTGCTGCACCGGGTCTTTGGGGAGGAGCCGATCGCCTTTCGGGTGCTCGGCAACGGGTGGTTCGGGCCGGGCGGCGTGGTGTTCGTCGCCAGCCGGGACATGCCCCGGCTCCGCGAGGTGCTGCAACGGGACCAGCCCCTGGCGCAGTTTATCGAGCGCCGTCAGGTTCGGTGGAAGCAGCCTGTGACGTTGACGACGGACAACTGGCCGTATCTCTACTTGGACCGCCCCCGGATTCCGGCGCTGCATCTGTGCCTGTCGGGGATCTTGCTGGGGCTGTTGGCGGTCGGACGGCGATGGGTGCTTCCCGTTCGGCAGCCGATCAATTGGCACTTCTTTTTCCTGGGTGCGGCCTTCCTGCTGTTGGAGTTTCAAAACATCAGCAAGACCGCGCTCCTGTTCGGCTCGACCTGGGCCGTCAGCGCCCTCACCATTTCGGCCATCCTCCTGCTGATCCTGCTGGCGAATTGGATCGCCTCGCGCGTCCGGCCTAACCCGCGCTGGATGTATGTCGGATTGTGGCTCGCCATCCTCGTGGCGGGCGCGATCCCCCTGCGGGCCTACAACGCCCTGCCGGAGGTCTGGCGGATGCTCGCGGCCGTCGGGGTACTGAATCTGCCGGTGGGCTTCGCGGGGGTCATCTTCATCACATCCTTTCAACGCACTCGGGAGCCGGCCCTCGCCTTCGGGTCCAATCTGCTTGGGGCGGCGGTGGGGGGGCTGCTGGAATCCCTCTCGTTTCTCACCGGGATTCGAGCACTGCTCTGGCTGGCTGCCGCGCTGTATCTCCTGGCCTTTGCGTCCCGTGATCGCCTCTGAGGCATGGTGGTCTCGCGGGTCGTCTCCGGAGGACAGACCGGCGTGGATCGGGCCGCGCTCGATGTGGCGCTGGAGCTGGGTCTTTCGTGCGGAGGCTGGTGCCCCAAGGGACGCACCGCCGAGGATGGCGTGTTGCCGTCGAGGTACCCGCTGCAGGAAACGCCCTCAGCGGAGTACGCGCAGCGCACCACCTGGAATGTCCGTGACGCGGATGGCACGCTGATCCTCACAAGGGGCCCGGCCACGGGAGGGACGGCGCAGACCATCGAGGACGCCAGCCGGTTGCGGAAGCCGCACCTCGTGATTGATCTTGGCGCCCACCCGGATCCCGTTGACATTCGCGGCTGGATCGGGACGCATCGGCTTCGCGTCCTCAATGTCGCCGGTCCCAGGGAAAGCAAGTGCCCAGGCATCTACGCGCAGGCGACTCAGTTTCTTCGCCGCCTCTTGACGGACGCGCTATAATACGTGTGTCATGTGGAATGTGTCATGTAAGAACACCACTCGTTCGTTCCATGACACAGGACACGTTGAACATTGAACACGCAGAACGAGCGATGGAGGCATCATGGCTGGTGGCGTGATTGAACTGACAGACAAGAATTTTGCTCAGCACGTGCTCAACGCGTCCACCCCGGCGCTGGTCGATATGTGGGCCGCGTGGTGCAGTCCCTGCCGGATGATCGCGCCGGTGATCGAGGAGCTGGCCGGAAAGTACCAGGGCAAGGTGACGTTCGGGAAGCTCAACGTGGACGATCACCCCAGCCTGGCGGCGCAGTATCAGATCATGAACATCCCGACGCTGTTGATCTTCAAGGGCGGGCGGGAAGCGGATCGCATCGTCGGGGTGCAACCGAAGGAAGAGCTGATCAGCCGCCTCGACACCCTCCTGACCTGATTCGTCGGTCTCGCACCTTCCCGGGGTCACGTTTGGCGGGTGACGCGGAGCCAGGGCTCCCGCCGCCCGCCCGCAAGTGCCGAGCGGCGGTGTCCGCGAAGCGGCCGCCCCGGCACGAGGACGGACGGCGGGATGGCGCAGCGGCAGGCCCTGCCAAACGTGACCTAGCGTGACTCAGTGCGACATCGTATGTCACAGCCAGCCATTGCCGTCCTGTGCTCCGGCCAAGGGACCAATCTCCAGGCGATCATCAACGCCCTTCGCGCGCGACGCCTGCGCGCTCGGCTGGCCGTCGTCATCGCGGATCGGCGCAACGCCGTCGCGCTCGTCCGCGCAAAGCGCGCAGGCCTCGCCACGGCCTTCGTGAATCCGAGAGACTTCTCGACGCGCGAAGGATTTGACCGCCGCCTGATCGAGATTCTGGATCAGCACCGGGCGCAGCTCGTCTGTCTGGCCGGATTCATGCGGATCCTCTCCCCCCGGTTCGTGCGCCACTTTCGGTCCCGCATCCTGAACATCCATCCCGCGCTCCTGCCGGTGTTTCCCGGCGCGCATGCGATCCGCGATGCGCTCGCCTGGGGGGCGAAGGTGACCGGGGTGACCGTGCATCTGGTGGATGAGCAGGTGGATCACGGCCCGATCCTGCTGCAGGAGGCCGTGGCGATTCGTCCCGCCGACACGCAAGCCATGCTGCTGGCCCGCGTCCATCAAGTCGAGCACCGCCTCTATGTGAAGGCGATCGCCCTCATGCTCTCCGGCCGTGTCCGCGTGCGCGGGCGTCGCGTGATCGTGACGAGTTCGAACTAGCCCGAAGGGCTTAGCGGAAGATATCGAGCTGCTGTCTGGGCAGGAGGAGGTTGCGGCCCGTCGAGGGGTGGGTGAGGCGAACCGACTGGAACTGCTCAAAGCGATAGGCGGAGAGCACTTGGGCGATCACCGTGGTTGCCTCCTGGAACACCTGATCGATGACCTCAGCCGAGAGCGTTGCGCCCTCCTTCGGCAGGACGTTTAAGGTAAACGCAAATTCCCCGTTGGTGAATGACCCCGCGCAGGGTCCAACCGTCACCTGGGAGGGCCCCTCGCGTTGCAAGCGCTCCGCCAACCGGTCTTGAAGCCGTTTCGCAAGCTGCCAACTGAGGAATTGCTCCAAGGTGACGTCGCGGACCGTCACTTGGTTCAAATTGATCAGGGGAGGATCGGCCGGCTGCAAGTTCAGGATGGTGCGCGAGAAGAACTCCGTGGGGGTGATGCTGTTGGCGTGGACCCGGCGCACATCGTCGAGATAGCGCATCAGCGTCAGGTAGACACCGGGGATCGAGGGGTCGGACACCAGCAAGAGATAGAACCCGTTCGGATCGTCGGAGCTCAGCACGACCCGGTGGATGGCCTCGAGGACGTTGCCTAAGGTCTCATTGGCCGTTGGGGACAAGCGGATTTGGCCGTCCTGCTGCGCGAGGACGCCGGCGTGCGTCAAGTGCGCGGCGACGGTCTTCCCGACCCGCTTCGCGGAGACCTGCAGGTGGTAGTCTTCGGCGCAGATGCGTTGAATGGCCTCCGGGATGTGTTCTTTCCGATAGCTCGGCCCATCACAGCCTGCCACGAGGACGCTGAACCCGACACCGATCAACGCGTCCAACCACGGCACTCTGCTCATCGCAAGCCCCCAGCCCGTGTTACGTGGCGGCGGGAGGAGTCGGAGGGGGGAGGATCGAGGGGGAAGGCGCGGCGGGGAAGATTCGCTGTTTGCCGAATTCCACGAAGACCGCCTCGATGTCGTCGTATTCCAGCTCTTCCCGTTTGAGCAGCTCCTGGGCGAATCGCTCAAGCAACGCGTCCTCCTGGCGCAGGAGCTGCTCCACATCCTTCGCGCACTGCGAGAGGATCTGGTGGGTCTCTTCGTTCAGGTGCTCTTTCGTGCGGTCGGAGAGGCGGTCGCCCGCGCTGCTGCTGCGGAAGGCCCATGAGCTGAGCAGCGCTTCGTAATCGCCTACGTAGCCGTTGACGCCCATCCCCAGGCGCCAGACCATCTGATGAGCCTGCAGCATCGCGTTGCGGAAATCCGCCGCGACTCCATCCGAGGTCGACTCGAACTTGAGCTTCTCGGCGACGAAGCCGCCCAGCGCCGCTTTGATGTTGGCCAAAATCCGCGTGCGGCTGGAGGTGAAGAGCTCCTCGCGCGGCTGATGGTAGACGACCCCCAGCGCGTCCCGGCGGGAGATGATGGAGGCTTTGAACACGTCGTCCGTCGGATGCAGCAGGTAGGTGACGACGATATGCCCCGCCTCGTGGTAGGCGATCCGGCGGCGCTCCTCCTCGTTCATCCTCCGCTTGCGCTTGAAGCCGAGCTCGATGCGATCAAGCGCATCCGAGAGATCCTTGAAGGTGACCATCTCCCGCTTGTTGCGCGTGGCGATGAGCGCCGACTCCTTGACGATGTTCTCGATGTCCGCGGCCGATTTCCAGACCGTGCGCCTCGCCAGGCGAGCCACGTCAATCGCAGGGTCGATTTTGATCTTGCCGAGGTAAAACCGGTACAGCTTCTCGCGATCCTCAAGCCCCGGCCGATCAACGTAGATCTTGCGGTCAAGCCGCCCCGGGCGCAGGAGTGCTTGATCCAGCACCTCCTCGCCGGCGTTGGTTGCGCCGATGACGACGATGTTGTACTTCTGGCTCTCGAGCCCATCCATCTGGACGAGCAGCTCATTGACGGTGTTGTTGCGCTCGGTTTGCGCCCCGAACCCTAGATCCGAGGTCCGCGAGGTGCCGACGGCATCGAGCTCATCGATGAAGACGAGGCATCCGCCTTCGACGCGCGCAAATTGCTGGGCTTTCTTGAAAATCTTCCGCACGCGCGCCGGGCCGGTGCCGACGAACACCTCGATGAATTCCGATCCGGAGACGGAGATGAAGGGCAGCGCCGATTCGGTGGCGATGGCTTTGGCGAGATACGTCTTGCCGCATCCCGGCGGTCCGACGAGGAGCACCCCGCGCAAGACCTTGCCCCCAATGAGGTCGACCTTCGCGTGGTCGCGCAGCAGCTCCACGACCTCCCACGCCTCCTGCTTGGCTTCCTCCATGCCGATGACCTCGTCCCACTTCACGTTGACCTGATCGCCCCGGACGCGGCCTTTGGCAATCTTGCTGAAGCTGCCGCCGCCATAGTGCAGCCAGAAGAGCATGGCGACGAAGATGCCCCCGTAGATGATCGACTGGATGATCATCGTCGACATGAGCGCGTGCAGGTAGGTGCGCTGGTAGGAATCGATCTTGGCAAAGGTCATGATGGGCCACACGATCGACAGCACCAGGACGAAGATGACAAGCATCTTCACCCAGTGCATCTCGAAGAAGAGGGCGATGCGCTGCAGCCAAGAGCGCTGACGTTTCGCGACCATAGCAGGGTAACTATATCATGCCGACGAAGAATCTGTCAATGAGACGAGAAAAAAATGAAGGTTACTTAAACTTTGATAAACGCTTAACAAACGCGGAGTCACGCAGAGGTACGACGCAGATTGACGCAGATCGTTTCCAGGCGGTATAATCGCCTCACACATGGCCGCACGAATTCGGACCATCACGGCGCGGGAAATTCTGGACTCCCGCGGCCAACCCACTGTTGAAGCGGATGTGGTCTTGACCGACGGATCCATCGGCCGCGCCGCCGTGCCCTCCGGCGCCTCAACGGGCAGCCATGAAGCGTTAGAGCTGCGCGACATCGACAATCGCCGTCGCTACGGCGGCAAGGGGGTCCTCAAGGCGGTGAGGCATCTGAAGACGACAATCGCCCGCGCGCTGAAAGGCAAGGACCCGGCTCGTCAAGGGCAGATCGACGAGATCCTCAACGCGCTCGACGGCACTCCCAATAAAGCCCGTCTGGGGGCGAATGCGATCCTCGCGGCCTCGCTCGCGTGCGCGAAGGCCTCAGCCGCCAGCCGGCGGCAACCGCTCTACCGCGCCCTCGGCGGGACGAAGGCCGTGACGTTGCCGATCCCCCAGATGAACATCATCAACGGCGGCGCCCATGCCGACAACACCCTCGACGTGCAGGAGTTCATGATCATGCCCGTTGGGGCTTCCACCTTCGCCGAGGCCCTGCGCATGGGCTCGGAGGTGTTCGGGCGCTTAAAACAGCTCCTCAAGCAGCAGCGTCACACGACCGCCGTCGGGGATGAGGGGGGATTCGCCCCCAACCTCAAGGACAACGAGGAAGCCATCCGGCTGCTCGTGCAGGCCATCGAGCAGGCCGGCTACACGCCGGGCAAGCACGTGATGCTCGCCCTGGATTGCGCCGCCAACGAGTGGGGCCATGATCCCTCGACTCCCCTTCGACTTGCTGCGCTCGCTCAGGGTCGCTCGGGACTTCGCGGCACCTATCGGCTGTTCAAGAGCCGCCCGAACGACGCCCTGCCTGCGGAGGCGCTGACGGGGATGTACGAGCGATGGGCGAAGGCGTATCCCCTCGTCTCCATCGAGGACGGGCTGGGGGAGGATGATTGGACCGGGTGGAAGCGGCTGACGCAGCGGTTGGGCGATCGGCTGCAGATCGTCGGGGATGATCTGTTCGTCACCAATCCCGCTCGCCTTCAGCGGGGGATCCGCGAGGGAAGCGCCAACGCGATTCTCATCAAAGTGAATCAGATCGGCACGCTGTCGGAGACCCTGGAGACGATCCAACTGGCCAAGCGCGCGCGCTACGGAGTGATCATCTCGCATCGCTCCGGCGAGACTGAGGATGTGACGATCGCGCATCTGGCGGTGGGCACGAGCGCGGGCCAGATCAAAACCGGCTCCCTGTCCCGCAGCGAACGCGTCGCGAAATACAACGAATTGCTCCGCATCGAAGAAGCGCTCGGTCGCCGCGCCATCTACGCCGGTCAGTTATGGCCGCTGCGCGGTTCGGTCCTTCCGCGCCGCGCCCAGCCAGCGGCGAGGGCTCATGTGAGGCCGGCGTCGCGAGGGGTGAGCGGGCACGGTGTCCTTGACGCGTAGCGTCAAGGACGAGCGAGCCCCGAGCGCCGAGCCCCGCAAGCTTTGCTTCGCAAAGCGAAGCACGCGGGGCTGGGGCGAAGCGAAGCGTCCGGCCCTGAGAAATCGCGCGAACGCGATTTCCAGGACTCAGTCCCGGACATGCTTCGCATGTCACGGGGCCGAACGTGCAGCCCGAGCACAGCTGGCGGGAGGGAGAGGGTCAGAAACACAATGTCTCGACGAACACGTTGGATGCTCATGGTGACCGCAGCCGTCACCGTGGCGTTCGGACCCCTGGTGTGGGATCTCGTCGATGTGAGCTGGAAGCGGTATACCATGCGTCGGCGGCTGCAGCGGCTTGACGCCTTCCACCGAGCACTGACTGAAGA
>Ga0154343_132_pt1 | contig 16755 bp, 17 predicted proteins | sample RifGroA2_FD_115871 | JGI IMG/M metagenome (GOLD analysis project Ga0154343, IMG submission 115871) | Omnitrophica WOR_2 bacterium GWA2_63_20 | reverse complement strand
CGGCGTCACCCGTGGCCTGCCGTTACATCCGCTTGGGGGCGGAGACGCCGAGGAGCTGGAGGCCGTTGGCGAGCACGATCCGCGCGGCATCCACCAGGGCTAGACGGGCTCGCGAGCGCCCGACATCCTCGGTCACCACACGGTGTTTGGTGTAGAACACGTGGAAGAGCTCGGCGAGCTTTTGGAGATAGACGGTCAGCCCCTGCGGCTCGAGGGCCCTGGCGCACGCGTCGGTAATCATGGGAAACTGCGCAAGCTGCCGCAACACCAACCGCTCTTCGGGTTCGGTGAGGCGCGCAAGGGGCACGCGCCCGCAGCGCTTCCACCACGGCAAGGACGTCCGGGCGTAGCGCAGGATGCTCCAGATGCGCGCGTGGGCGTATTGGACGTAGTACACGGGGTTGTCCTTCGACTGCGCCTTGGCCAGCTCCAGATCAAAGTCGAGATGGCTGTCCATCGTGCGCATGAGGTAGAAGAAGCGCGTGGCATCGACGCCGACTTCATTGAGCACCTCACGAAACGTCACGAACTCCCCCTGGCGCTTGGACATGGCCACCGCCTTGCCATGGCGGGAGAGGGTGACCAACTGCACGATCCGGACCACCAACCGGTCGACCGGCCATCCCAGGGCGCTCACCGCCGCCTTGATGCGAGGGATATACCCGTGATGATCCGGTCCCCAGAGGTCGATGAGCTGGTGATAGCCGCGCTGAAATTTCCAGTGGTGGTACGCCACGTCGGGGGCCAGGTACGTCCATTCCCCGGACTGCTTCCTGACGACGCGGTCTTTGTCATCGCCGAATCTCGTCGAGGCAAACCACACCGCCCCGTCCTGCTCGTACAGCAGGCCGAGGCGCTTCAACACCTCCAGCGCCCGGTCGAGACGCCCCGATTGCCTGAGCCACCGCTGGCTGCTCCATCGGTCAAAGACCAACCCGAACCGCTTGAGATCGCGCTTGATCTCGGCCAACTGTTCCGCCATGCCCTGTTGACAAAACCACTCGACAGGTTGCTTAAGCAGCGCGTGTCCGTGGCGGCCTGCGAGGGCGGCGGCGGAGGCCACCACATAGTCACCGCGGTAGCCATCCTCAGGAAACGGCTCCGGCTTCCCACACTGTTCCAGGTAGCGGCTCCGTAACGATTGTCCGAGGAGCTCGATCTGCCGCCCCTCGTCATTGAGGTAATACTCGCGCACCACCCGGTAGCCTTGCGAGGACAGCACCCTCGCCAGCGCATCGCCGAGGGCCGCTTGCCGGCCGTGCGCCACGCTCAAGGGGCCGGTGGGATTGGCGCTGACGAACTCAATCAGGATCGACTTCCCTCGCCCCGCGCGGCCGGCTCCGTAGGCCGATCCCACCCGACGGATGCGCCTGAGCACCTGATGCAGCGCCTCCTGAGACAGAAACAGGTTGACGAATCCCTGCTTCGCTTCCACCCGCTCGATGAGCCGCCCAACGGTCGAGGCCTGACGCGAGGGCTGCAGGAGCTGCGCGAGGCGTGTGGCCACTTCAACGGGGGCGCGCCGCTGCTGGGAAGCGAGTCTGAAGGCGACGGGGCTGGAGAGATCCCCGAAACTGTGATCCTTGGGGATCTCCCACCGGAGCGTCTGGATCGTGCCAGAGGGATCCACGGCGCCAACGGCTTCCCGTAAGAGATCGTTCAGATAACCAAGCAGCATGTGATCAGTGAGCCATCGCCTTTTGGCGGGGTCCAGCCGAAGGCGGGATTGGCGGGAGGCTACTCCACGGGAATCCGCGGAGCGTCAGCCCACAGATGTTCCAATTGGTAGAACTCGCGGGCGGGCGGGTTGAAGACATGGACCACGAGATCGCCGCAATCCATGAGGACCCATGACAACCCATCCCCGCCAGGCCACGCGAGTGCACGTGAGGCGAGGGAGATCGTTCGGCGCTTGGCCGGCTTGGGTTCCGTGAGCCCCTCGATGTGGAGGACGCGTCCTCCACATTGCCTGAGCTCATGCTCAACCCATTCCGCGATCGCCGCGATCTGACGCGTGCTGCTCGCCGTGGCGAGCAGAAAAAAATCCGTCACGCCCGAGTGCGCCCTCACGTCCATGAGCATGACGTCTTCCGCCTGCTTCTCACGCGCGGCGCGGGCCGCCCGGAGCGCCCTGTGGCGACTCTCAATGATCAACTTCAAATCTGGGTGAGCTCGCGTCAATTAGGATGTGAGGATGCGGTACAAGCCGGTGCCGCAGTCGGGACAGCGCCCTTTCATCGCCGGACGGCCGTTCTTCATCTTGACCTTCTGCGCATCCTTCATTTCTTTCTTGGCCTTGCACTTCACACAATAGGCTTCCATCAGCCCTCCTTGTTTGATCGCTTCTCCCCGAACACGCCGCACAAGCCTAGCATGAGCCTTCGAGTGCTGTCAACCTTGTCCATTAGCGCTGTTCTCGGATCTCCCCCACGATCTCTTCCAACACGTCCTCGATCGTGACCAGCCCCGCGGTGGATCCATCGGCCGCTTTCACGATCGCGATCTGGGTGTGGTCTCGTTGGAAGTCGCTCAGCAACTCGGCCAGCCGCTTGGTCTCCGGCACCACGGCCACCGGGCGGATCAAATCCGAGAGCACGAACAAGCCCCCATGCCGCACCATCGCCAAAAGATCCCGGGCGTAGATGACGCCGACGATCTCATCCAGCGAGCCGCGATACACGGGGATGCGGGCATGCCCCTCTTCGATGAGCACATCCAACACGTCAGCCGCCTTGGCGTTCAGCGCAACGGCCGCAAGCTCCTTGCGGACCACCATCACCTCGCGCACCGTGGAGTCGCTGAACTCGAGGATCCGATGCAGCAGCCGCAGCTCCCCTTCCGCCAAGACGCCGGCCTCGCGGCCCATCTCCATCATCACTTTCAATTCCTCTTCTGTCACGAGCGGAGAGCGAGGCAGCCGCCGCTCCCCGAGCACGAGCATGATCAGACGGCTGATGGCCGTGAACAGGCCCACGATCGGCCGCATCAGCGCGATCAGGCCCCGAAGCGGCCAGGCCAGAAGCAAGGCGAGGCGGTCGGCGTGGCGCGTGGCAAACAGCTTGGGGGTGATCTCCGCCACCACGAGAATGAGCACCGTCATCAGGATCGACGCCATGACCGGTCCCCGCCGAGCCCCCAGCAGCTCCACGCACACGAGGGTGCCCAGCACCGTGATGATGACGTTCACCAGGTTGTTACCCACCAGCACGGTCGTGATGAGCCGATCGAGATGCGTCAGGAGCTGATAGACGGCCTTGGCGGAGGGGCTGCCTCGTTGCATGAGATGCCGCAAGCGCACCTTGTTGACGGCCAAGAACGCGGCCTCGCTCATCGACAGGAACGCTGAGGCGGCCAAGAGGATCGCCACCGCCAGGCACAAGGGCAGGATCAGAGCCATCGATACTTGCGGAAGAAATAGATCATCACGGGGATTGAGACGAGGCTCAGCAGGCTCACGGCATGGATCACGACCCGCATGGAGTGGAGCAGCGGATGCTCGCTGAAGTTCATGCCGTAGATCCCCGTCACGATCACCAGCGGCAGCGCCAGGGTCGCCAGCGCCGTCAGGGTTTTCATGATCTCATTCAGGCGATTGGAGACGATCGTGGCGTACGCCTCCAGCGCCATCGTGGTCACCTCGCGGCAGCCATCCACCAAATCGCTCATTCGCAGGAGATGGTCGTAGATATCGCGGAAGTAGATCGCGTTGGAGGGTTTGATGAACGGCAGATCGCCCCGGTTGAGGCGGCTGAGGATTTCGCGGTGCGGGGTGAGCGTGCGCCGCAGCACCATCAATTCGTTGTAGACGCCGAAGAGATTGACCAGCGTGGTCTGGGTGGAATCCTGCAGCAGCCGGGTTTCCAGCTCATCGACCTTCGCTTCGACCTCATCGAGGATGGGAAAGTAGCTGTCGATAAGCGAATCGGCCAGGGAGTAAAAGAGGAAGTCCGCGCCGCGCTTGATGATGGGGGATTTCTTCTCCACGCGGATGCGGTCTTCATCGACCACCTTGATCGGCTCGGTGCGGACGGTAATGAGGAAATTCTCCCCGACGCACAAATCGAGCTCGATCGGCCGCAGGCGCCCCTCCGTGTTGCGGCGGATCCCCTGCAGCACCACCAACAAGTACCGCTCGAATTCCTCAAGCTTGGGACGCACGTTGGGCATGATGCAGTCTTCCACGGTGAGCGGGTGGAGCTCAAACACCTCGAGCAGGCACTCGACATCGACGTCTTCCGGATCCTCGATGTCCACCCACAGCAACTGATCGGGTTGCTTGAGCGCCTCGCGAAACCGCTCAATCGGCAGATCGCATTCGAGCTGCCCATCCGCATGGTAGAGAAAGGACCGCCGCATGGCTCACCTACCTGTGTGTGGAGCCCCACGGGCTCTGCCCGTGGGGCGGAATCCTGAGCGATGCCCCCCGCGGCTTCGTTTGGCGAAGCCAAACGTGCGGGGGCGCGAGTCGAAGGGTCGCCTGGTTGCGATAGAGATGACGGCGCGCGATGCACCGCGCCACCGCATCCGGCACCAGGAACCGGATGGACCGCCGGTGATGACGACGGGCCCGAATCATCGAGGAAGAAATCTCAATCCGAGGCATCCGCACCCATTGGATCCGAAGGCCTCGAGGGCGCCGAGGCCTTGCCGTGGTTCGGGATGCGACCAGAAACGTGCACGATTCCGCAATCTCCGTCAGCCCAACCCAGCGTACCTGTAACATCTCTGAGCCGACGATCAGGAACAGGCGAGCGCGCGGCACCCGGCGGCGAATCGCCCGGATCGTCTCCACGGTGTAGGACACCCCGCCCCGCCGAAGCTCCACGGCATCGGCCCGCAGCGCAGGCTGCCCTCGAATCGCCAACCGCACCATATCCCACCGCGCGGCGGCTGACGCCAGCTCGCGGGGCCTCTTGTGAGGCGGGATGGCGGTGGGGACGAACCACACCTGATCGAGCCGCGCCTGCTCGCGGGCGGCCTCGGCCAGGATGAGATGGCCGAGATGGATCGGATTGAACGTCCCGCCGAGAATGCCAAGTCTCATCCGCAGCAACCAGCAACCAGCAATCGGCAATCGGCAATCGGCAAGAACTTAACAGACACCACGCACCTGACGTCTGTTGCTGACTGCTGATTGCTGATTGCAGATAGCTTCTTCATTCGCGGATCTGGCCGGTGCCGATGACGACGTATTTGTAGGTCGTCAGCTCCTCCAGGCCCATCGGTCCCCGCGCGTGCAACCGGTCCGTGCTGATCCCGATCTCCGCCCCGAGTCCGAACTGATACCCGTCGGTGAACCGGGTGGAGGCGTTGACGTAGACGCACGCCGAGTCCACCTCCTGCAGAAACCGGTCGGCGTGGGCGCGGGCGTTGGTGACAATGGTGTCCGAGTGGGCCGACCCGTAGTGCTTGATGTGGTCGATGGCGTCATCCAGCGACCCCACGACCCGGACCGAGAGGATCAGGTCGAGATATTCCGTCGACCAGTCTTCTTCCGTCGCCGGATGGACATCGGGCACGATCACACGCGTGGCCTCGCAGCCTCGAAGTTCCACCCGGGCCTGACGAAATTGTGTGACCATCTTCGGCAAGAACGCCTTGGCGATACGCTCATGAACCAGCAGCGTCTCCATGGCGTTGCAGGTCGCCGGGCGCTGGCATTTCGCGTTGAAGGCGATCGCCTGGGCCATTGCCAAGTCGGCGGCCTCGTCGACATAGACATGACAGACGCCTTTGGCGTGCTTGATGACGGGGATGCGGGACTGTCGGGTGATCTTGCGGATGAGCTCCTCGCCGCCCCTCGGGATGACGACATCGATGCAATCGTCCAGCTCCAGCATCGCATCCACCCCGGCGCGCTCGGCGACAGGAATCAGGCTGACGGCCCCCCTCGGCAGACCCGATGCGTCCAGGGCCTGCTGGATGGCTGAGGCGATCGCGCCATGAGACCGGAACGCCTCGGAGCCGCCACGCAGCACCACGGCGTTGCCGCTTTTCAGGCACAACGCCGCACAGTCGCTGGTGACATTCGGGCGAGACTCATAAATGATTCCGACCGTCCCGATCGGCACGCGCACCTTGCGGATCAGCAGGCCGTTGGGCTGCCGCCATTCCTTGATGATCTGCCCGACAGGATCCGCCAGGCGGACCACCGCCTCGATCGAGGCGATCATCTCCTCGAACCGCTTGTCGGTCAACGTCAGCCGGTCAATCAAGGCGCCGGAAAGACCCCCCGCGCGCGCCTCCTCCACATCCTGCGCGTTGGCCGCCCGAATCTGATCGCCTCGGGCGCGCAAGCCCTGCGCCATGGCCTGCAGCGCCGTATCCTTCAAAGCTGTGGAGGCGTTCGCCAAAACCCGCGCCGCTGCCCGCGCGGCTTCGGCCACCCGACGAACCTGATCGACTACCTGAGCGTTCATTGTTCAGACATCAGACATCAGACCTCAGACATCAGGAAGAAGCTTTTCCTGAAGTCTGGAGTCTGGAGTCTGAAGTCTGCCTCTCATGCGGCGTCCTTCATCAACACGAGCTGATTACGATGGACCACTTCTTTGGCGCTGGCGCTGCCGAGCACCGAGGCGATTTCATGGGTTTTGAGTCCTCGAATCCGCAGCAAGTCGCTTGAGGAAAAACCCGAAATCCCTCGGGCAATTTCCTCTTGTCGTGCCGTCACAATGGCCACCGAATCGCCCGCATGGAACCGCCCCCCAACCGCCTGAATGCCTGACGCCAGCAAACTCGTGCCCCGATGGAGCAGCGCCTCCGCCGCCCCGTCATCCACCACGAGGGTGCCGTGGGGCTTGCGGACCGAAAAGGCGATCCACCATTTGCGGGAGGTCAACCGGGAGGCGGTCGGTGGAATCAAGGTGCCGATCGGACGGCCGGCGAGGATGTCCGGCACCACTCCCTCACGATGACCGTTGGCGATCACCATCGGAATGCCGGCGTGGCGCGCGATCCTCGCCGCCGACAACTTCGAGAGCATCCCGCCTTTGGTGGTGGAGCGCTTGGTCGGCTTCGCCAACGCGTCATGGGTCTGGTTGAGATCGTCAAGACGCGCAACGACCCGGCCGCCGCGCAACAGGCCATCCACATCCGAGAGCATAATCAGCAAATCCGCACGGATGAGCGAGGCCACCAGCGCTGCAAGCCGGTCGTTGTCGCCGAACGTGATTTCGTCAACCGCCACCGTGTCATTCTCGTTGACGATCGGCACCACCTGGCGCTTAAGGAGCGCCTCCATGGTGTGCCGGGCGTTGCGGCACCGCCCGGCATTCGACAGATCCGCCTCGGTCAACAGCACCTGAGCGACCGTCAACCCGCACCGGCCGCAGGCCTCACTATAGAGCCGCATCAGCTGCCCCTGCCCGATCGCCGCGCACGCCTGGAGCTGCGCGAGCTCCCTCGGCCGTCGGACCAACCCCAACACGGCCATGCCGCAGGCAATCGCCCCGGAGCTGACGACCACCACCTCGCAGGACTGGCGCGCGCAGGTGGCCAGCTGTTGAGCGAGGGCGTGGAGGGTGTTGAGCCGCGGGGTCCCTGTCGTCTCCGCGAGCACGCTGGTGCCGACCTTAATCACGAGGCGCTTGAATCGCGTGGTGGGGTGGCTCATGAGCGCTCGTCAGTGTCTGCAGTTGCTTCCAGACGATCTTCACCAGCTCCGGAATCCCGGTCTTCGTGGCGCATGAAATGGGCACGACCCCAACGCCTTCGGCCGCCTGAAATCGCGCAAGCTGCTCCTTCGCTTGAGGGAGATCCATCTTGTTGGCCACGACAATCTGGGTCCGCCGGGCCAAGGCGGGATTGTGCGCCGCAAGCTCCTGATTCACTTGATGATAGTCCGCCACCGGATCACGCCCGTCGACCGCGGCCATGTCCACGACGTGCACCAGCAGCCTTGTGCGATCAATGTGCCGCAGGAACTGTGCGCCCAAGCCGCGCCCCTCATGGGCGCCTTCAATCAGTCCGGGAATATCGCACGCCACAAAGGACTCTCCCTCCACCGCGGCCACCACGCCCAGGACCGGCGTGCGCGTGGTAAACGGGTAGGGCGCGATTTTCGGATGGGCGGTGGAGAGGCGGGCGAGGAGTGACGATTTGCCGGCATTGGGACAGCCGATCAACCCCACGTCGGCCAGCAGCTTCAGCTCGAGCCGAAGCCGGCGCTGGATCCCCGGCTCGCCTGGGCTCGCCTGCCTGGCGTAGGCATTGCCGACTCCTCCGCGTCCGCCGCGCGCGATGATGAGCCGCTCTCCCGGTGTTGCGAGGTCTCGCAGGAGGTCGTTCGTTTGCGCGTCATAGACGACCGTCCCGACGGGAAGCCGAATCTCACACTCACCACCCCGCTTGCCGGTCTTGGTGTTGCCGGAGCCGTGACGCCCACGGCCTGCGCGGAATTCGTGTCGGAAGTGGAAATCGAGGAGGGTCGAAAGCTGGGGGTCAGCGACGAGGATCACGTTCCCACCGTCGCCGCCATTGCCGCCGGTCTGGCGGGCATACCGCGCGAAGGGCTCCTTGTGCATCGCGGAGCAGCCATTGCCCCCGGCTCCCGCGATCACCGCAATCTCCGCCTGATCGACAAACATGGCCACCCATCACCTGTCACCTGTTACTTGTCACGTGTCGCTTGTCACTGGACTCGGTTGGATGCTCACGACACGGGGCTTCGGGAATTGGACCACGCCGTCGCGCTTCGCGAACAGCGTCCAGTCGCTTCCCACCCCCACAAACCAGCCGGGTTTGAAGGGAGTTCCCCGCTGGCGGATCAGGATGGTGCCGGCGCGCACCTGCTGCCCTTCAAAACATTTCACGCCAAGCCGCTTGGGGGCGCTATCCCGCCCGTTGCGTGTCGATCCCTGACCTTTTGTATGCGCCATTTAGCCTCCTCGCTTCGCTCGTCGGAGCCTTATATCTGGATGTCTTTCACCAGCAATTTTGTGAGTTGCTGCCGGTGGCCGACCGTCTTGCGGTAATTTTCCCGCCGGCGAAACTTGTACGTGATCACCTTCGGCCCTTTGGTTTGCTCCAGGACCTCGCACAACACCTTGGCCCCTGGCAGATAGGGCTGGCCGACCTGGACGGTCGTCCCATCCCCGGCCAGCAGCACCCGGTCAATCACGTGCCGGCTGCCGACTGCCGCATCCAGCCGGTTCACGCGTAACTGCGTTCCCGGCTCGACCCGCCACTGCCGTCCCCCCGCCTCGACAATCGCATAGCCGCTCATCGGACCTCTCCCTTCGCTTCAGGTAGGATACCGAAGATTCCTCCGGAGGTCAACTGAGACAGCTCCGTGGCGAGCGTGTCGATCCAGGTTGTCTCGCCCGGCGAAACCCGCTCGGCCAGCATGAACTGAAAAACGGCTCTGGCATCCGCGAGCTTTCCCGCCTCCCGCGCGACGGAGCCCAAAAGGTACAGATCCTCCAGCGAGGTGTCGGAACCAAAGAGGTCCACGCCACGCTTGAGCATTCGATACGCCCGCGCGGGCTGATGCTGCGCCCGGAAGACCAGCCCCAGTTCCTTATAGAGGACGCTCCGCCCGGGGGCCAGCCGGAGGGCCCGGCGGTACGCCCTGGAGGCCTCATCCAGCCGGCCGAGCCCCCGCAAGGCGCGCCCTCGAAGGGCATGCCCCTGCGCCCATTCGGGATACTGTTCCACGATCACTCCGGCATGGCTCAGGGCTTGGTCATACGCGCTGGATTGGATCGCCGCCAGGCCGAGGAGATAGCGCGTCAGGCCGCAGCCGGGATCGATGGCGATCAGCCGCTCCAGCGCCTGCAGGACCGAGGGACTCAGTGACTCATCCCCCAGGATCGTGCGCGCGTGTTTGGCGAGCTCAAGCAGATCGATCTCCTGCAAGGCATATCGGGCGGTCAGATCCGGCTCGCGGAGGCGGCTGGCGTACAGGATCTCCGCGTCGTCGAAAAAGACGGGCACGTACTCCGGGAATTCCTTGATCACGCCGGCAAATTGTTGGTTCTCCATCGGCGCCGTGATGAACGAGGGGTCGTAGCGCGACACGATCCGCCGCAGCATCGGCGCCTGCACAAACGCTTGAGTCGCTTGATAGAAATCTTCATCGGTGAAGATCTGCTCCATGTCCATGAAGATGCGGTACCTCGGCGAGAGCATCCAGCGCAGATAGCCTCCGCTGTTGGGGGCGTTCATCAGCGCCCCACCGGAGCCAGCCTGATTGAGAAAGGTCGCCACCCCGACCGGGAGGGCCTGGCGCGAAAACGGATAGGCGGGTCGAAACGGGACTCGCGCCGTAATCCAGCGAATCGGGATAAGCATCAAGAGCCCGGCGATGAGCCAGGCTGCCGGGCGAGGCAAGCGGCCCACGCCAGCATCTCGCCCTCCTTCGCTCTGCGAGCTTCGGAGAGGCCTCTGCGAAGCTTCAGCAACGCAGGGCGCCGCCCGGGGGTTGGCGGCGAGAAGCGGCAGCGACAGCAGCGCAAACTCGTGGACAAACCGCACCCCCCTCGACGCCATGGCCACCCCGCCCAGGCACAGCAGCAGATGGCTCAGGCGCATGGTCCGGCTCGCCACACCCCTCACCACGGCCATGACCACGAGCAGCCCGTAGAGGTTCACGACCGTCAGCCCTTGGGGGATCAACGCGTTGATGTGGATCGTCAAGAGGTCGCGCCACGCCAGCCGGCTGAATTCACTGATGCGCTGGTGCAGGTAGCCCTCCAGGTTGGGAAAGGGGAGCTGGAAGAAGTCGAGCGCCCGAGGCCTGACGAAGATCGCACACATCATCACGACCAACGGGATCAGCGCCTGCCGCGCGTCCTGGGGTCGGTAGGGGCGGCCGCGAAGGCGGTTGACGGCGTACTCGATCCCATACGCCAATCCGATGAGGAGCACGACAGGATACATGATCCCGTGGACGTTGTTCCAGACGATCACCACCCCTGGCAGGAGCCACGTCCAGCGAGGTCGGCGTTCGATGATGAAGACCGTCAGGACGATGAACAGGTAGGTGAAGATGTGGGGGCGGAGGTTGATGTCCCGAGAAAACAGCAGCAATGTACACAAGACGGCGGGGAGCGCCGACCACCACGATCGGCCCTGCGGGCCCGATCCCAGCAGCCGGGCGATCAACACCGCTGTCGCGAGAAAGACCGCGGCCCGCAGCACAATCAACCCGTAATAGCCCCAGTGGACAGAGAGCCAATAGACCAGCGCCTGGAAGAGCCACGAATAGTTCACCGACTCTCGAGGCGGCTCGAGGAAGGAGAAATGGGTTTGGTGCGGAATCGCTCCGTGAGTGAAGAGGTAGCGTCCGTTCTCGAGGTGAAACCACGTATCCGTGTCGGATCGCACGATGGGCCAGGCGAGCATCACCCCCGCGGTCATCGCGATGAGAAGGGACAGATAGACCCAGGGCAGATTCGCTCCCAGGGATTCCCACCAGGTGCGGGGGCGGCGTAGAGAGGGGCGCTGTGGCCCGTGAGGCGATGCGCGCCGGCGCAGCGGCATCAGGCGGAGAGCTGGACTTTGACCTGCTCCAGGTGAAAGCTGGGATCCGACATGACGAGGATGCGGGCCTGGTGCTGGGCTTCCAAGGCGCTGAGCGACGGCCGGTCCTCCTGCAGCAGGCGCAGCGCCACCTGGGGATGGACAAACAGTTCCAGCGTCTTCTGGCGCGTCCCCTTGAGGCTTTTCTTGACCTGCCGGATCGCCTGGATCGCCATGGTCGTCACCGACTTGACGCTGCCCCGCCCGGCGCAATACGGACAGGTCTGGTCGGAGACGGTTTGAAACGACCGGCGCATGCGCTGACGGGTCAGCTCCGCCACGCAGATCTCGGAAAATGACACCAGGTTCGTCTTCGCCCGGTCCCGCTCCAGCGCCTGCTCCAGGACGCGGATGATCTCCCGGCGGTGCTCCTGCCGTTCCACATCGATGAAGTCGATCGCCACAATGCCGCCCACGTCCCGCAGGCGCAGCTGCCTGGCGATTTCGACGGCCGCTTCCTTGTCGACTTGGAACGCGGTTTCCTCCAGGTTCCGGCGACCCGCGAAGCGCCCGGTATTCACATCGATGGCGACCATCGCTTCGGTGGGTTCGATGAGCACCCACCCCCCGGAGGGCAGCTCCACCCGTTTTTCAAACAGGTCTTCAATCTGCTCGTCCAGCCCCTCGTGTTCAAAGAGAGGTTCCTGTCCCTGGTAGCAATCCAGGCGTACCCGCACGCCGGGCATGAGGATGCGTAGGAACCGGGTCAGCCGCTGATGCTCGGCCCGCTCATCCACCACGATGCGATGGACATCCTCGGTGAAGCTGTCGCGGATCATGCGGGGCGCTAAATCATGCTCCTGATAGACGCACGCCGGGGCCTTCGTCCCACGTTCGGCTCGCCTGATGCGCTGCCACACCTGCGACAGATACCGCACGTCGCGGACAAACTCCTTCTCGCCCTTGCCGGTTCCCGCGGTCCGGACGATCAGCCCCGTATCCTGCGACACCCGCAACTTCTGCAACAGCTCCCGAAGCCGCCCGCGCTCGGTGGGATCTTCGATGCGCTTGGAGACGCCAAGACGGGAGTCGTAGCCCATCAGCACCAAGTACCTTCCGGGGAGGCTCACGTGCGTCGTCAGACGAGCCCCCTTCGTGCTGAACGGCTCCTTGACGACCTGCACGAGGATTTCCTGTCCGGACTTGACCAGCTCGGTGATGCGCGAGTGGTGGTGGTGCCGGGGCTCATGCCGCGCGGACTCCCCTTCGAGAATCGCCTCGTCTTCCGGCGGGGGACTGACAATGTCCGAGACGTAGAGAAATCCGTTCTTCGCCAACCCGATATCGACGAAGGCGGCACCGATGCCAGGCAGCACCGAGGTGACCTTCCCTTTATAGACGCTGCCCACAAGCTGCGGCGTCCCGGAGCGCTCCACGTAGAACTCCTCCAGGCGCTTGTCTTCCGTGATGGCCACGCGCGTTTCCTGCGCGTCAGCACTGATGAAGATTTCCTTGAGTTTAGCCATGAGTCCTTTCCCTGAAATCCCACAGGATCGCGCCACAGACAGCGCATAATAGCACAAACGCCGCCCACAAGGGAACGACGGCCTCAGGTGGACGGGCCGGCTCCCCCGCCGCTGGATTGCGAAAGACCATCGCCAATTCGTCGTACGCCACGAGCTCAAGAGCATCGCGCCGGCGAAGCTCTTCCAGCGTCGGGGTGCCCGGCTGGGGGCCGATCTTGAACCAGAGGATCCAGTGGGCGGCGCCGATCGGATCAAACGGCCGCGCGGGAGGCACTTCGTAGAACATCGCCGATGACGTCGGACGATGCGCGAGGGCTGCCACCAGCCCTCCGGCGTACGACGCGTTCGACCAGAGAATCTCCGTGGGATGGCTCACTCGTTCCACCAGCTCGCCGAGGCGTTCCATCGCAGGGACAGGCATGAAGCGGTCCGTCGCCATCGGCGGGGATCCGTTCACCAGGTGAAACGGTACGGCCTCCAGCCACCGCAGGCGCACGCCCGACGGCGAGACCGACCATGAGGGCGAGGCGACGACGGCGCCGGCGATGAGCCCCATCACCGTCCAGCGGCTGCACCGATGACGAAACCGCGTGGCGACCTGCGAGGACAACCGCGCCGCCGCATAGCCGGCCAGCAGGATGATCGGCAGCATCCCTTCACCGCTGAGCCATCGAAAGGAAAAGTTCGCCGCGTACGCGCAAAACCCAAGCCAGAGACTCAGGAGCCAGCCGTCCCTCCCTCTCGCCTTCCAACTGTGCCACGCCCCGACGCACGCCAGCAGGAGTAACAGCGGAACGATCTCGATCGTCGTATTTTCATAACGGGGGACCACCCGGAACGTTCCCGCGTGTCTTCCGATGTGCGCCAGCCACGGCAGGGCCATGAGACCACCCCACCCCAGCGTGGCGAGGGCGCACCGAGCGTCAATGGCGCGCAACCCAGCGCCGGCCAGCAGCGTCACCACAGCCACGCACGACAGGCCCAGGTGGGTATACGCCAGCAGGGCCAGGAGACACGCCGCCGCGACCCGCCGCTGTGCCTTGAGGGCCACCATCAGCCACAGCAGCTCGATGAGGCCGACGCCTGCGGCTAGCGTCATCCCCAGTTGCAGCCACCAGGTGAAGGAGGCCAGGGCCATGAGCACGCAGGCCAGAGCCCTCGGCGCAGAAAGAAGGCGCCGTGCCGTCAGATAGATCGTGAGCAAGATCAGCGGCACGATGACCGCAGTCGCCAGCCGAAGGGTTCCGATCGGGGAGCTGGTGAGCGTCAACAGACCGGCGAGGAGGAGGTGCAGGACCGGCGGGTACAGATGCGGCCGGCCGACCGGGGCATATTCCCCCCATTCATAGACGATCGGCCCCCGCGCATCAACGATCTGTTGGGTGATCGCCAGATGGTACGAGGGGTCGAGCGACAGCGGGAACAAGGGCCATCGGGCCGCCCAGAGGACCGCGCACGCCGACAGGAGCACCCACGGCAACCAGCGAACCCACACCGGGCTCACGCGCGCGTGAAGGGCAGGATGCGCCATTTCAGGATGGTCCACAGGATGCGCACCCCGTGATACCATCGAATCTTCTTTCCCTCCCTGTACACGCGAGGGGTGTAACGGATCGGCACCTCAGCGATCCGCGCGCGGCGGCGCAGGAGCTTGCAGATCAACTCGTTGTCAAACTCAAACCCGTCAGCGCCCACCGGGGTGGAGCACACGAGCGCGCGTTTGAACGCCTTGTAACAGCCCTCATAGTCCGTCGCGCGAAACCCGTAGAGCCGGTTCGTCAGCCAGATGATGCAGAGGTTGCCGAGGTAGTGTGAGAAAAACGGCATCCCGCCGTGAACAAAGAAGCGCGGGCGCTGCCGGATGAACCGCGAGCCCAGGACGGCGTCGGCCTCTCCCCGCTCAATCGGCGCGATGAGCGCGGGAACATCGCCGGGGGTGTACTCCAAATCGGCGTCCTGAATGACCACGATCTCCCCGCGGGCCGCCTGAAAGCCGCTCCGCACGGCAGCACCCTTGCCGCGATTCCGGACATGCCACACCACCCGCAGCTCACAGGGGCTGCCGGAGACGCCGGGAAGCACGGTGCCGTGCTCCCGCTGGAGCTGACGTAGCATCTCCGGCGTGCCATCCGTTGAGCCGTCATCCACCACGATGATTTCCTGGGCGATGCCCACCGCCGCGACCTGACGGATCACCTCGCGGATGGTCGCGGCTTCATTGTAGACGGGAACGATCACCGAAAGTGTCATCCGCGCGGCAACGTGCAAGAGAGGATGGCCAGGCACGCAAGGGCCGCGGTCTCGGATCGAAGGGTCAGGCGGCCGAGTGACACAGGCTGCGCGCCTGTCTTGACGGCGGCGGCGACTTCTGCAGGGCTGAAATCCCCTTCAGGTCCGATGAGTACGGCGACATCGCCGGCGGCGCGGGAACCCTCCAGCATATCGCGAAACGGCCGCGCAGCAACCTCCAGCGTCGGAATGAGCACCAGCGGGACGCGCCCCAGCAACGGCAGGAGGGCGTGAAACGATTGCGGCGGATCGATCGACGGCACGTCCGCTCGTCCGCATTGCTTGGAGGCTGCCTCGGCGAGGCGGCGCCATCGCTCGCGTTTCTGCCGTCCCTGCGTGTCGGTCAATCGGATGACCGTTCGCTCGGTCACAATCGGGCTGAGCCGGCTCACCCCCAGCTCGGTGGCCTTCTGAATGAGCCAGTCAAACCGCGGCGATTTGATGAGGCCCGGCGCAAGCCACACGATCCGCCCTCGCGCGCCGGCCGCCAGCCGTTGGTCAAGGCGCACCGTCATTTGGGCTTGGGTGAGGTGGCTGATCGTGCCGGCGTACTCGGCTCCCTGCCCGTCGAAACAACAGACCCGGTCTCCCGCCTTGAGCCGCAGGACGTTACGCAGGTGATGGAGCTGTTTGGGATCATCGAGGACGGCTGTGGAGCCGGTGATGTTGCGGGGATCAACGAGGATGCGGCGCACGGTTGAACTCGGTAGTTCGAAGCGTGACGTTCAAAGTTCGAAGCCAGCTAGCTCTGCGCGTCTGGGAGGAGTCATCTTCGAACTTCCTACTTCGAACTTCGAACCATAAACATGGAGCAGCGGGGGATCGAACCCCGGGCCTCGTGAGTGCGATTCACGCGCTCTCCCAACTGAGCTACTGCCCCAAGACCCTGCTGGCAGGAGTGTACTGGAATTGGGGACGAGGGTCAATACGAAGCCGTGTCGCTTCGTGACGTGGATGAGAGGAGGGAACAGAGTGTCTGCGACGAGGCGATGCGGTTGGCGACGGGCTGGGTAGTTGGTCGGCTGATGATTAGAGGCCGTTCACGCAGCCTTCCCAGTTACCAGCAACGGTTCCGGCCTGATCAATCGTAATGAGGTTGCCGCCGCACGGTCCTGTCGCCGCCCTCGTGGCTGTCGCAGTGAACGCGTTCGCTACGGTGTTGTCGATTGTAAAGGCCCACCCGCTTCTCGCGGCTGGGGGAACTGTCACGCCTATGTTGGCGGGGGTACTGTGGTAGATATCAAATTCCTGCCTGTAGACCTCTTCAGCGGATTGAATCGAGGCCAACGTGCTGTAGGCCGCAGCGCCGCGGGCCCGCTCAATGGCGCGGCGGTATTGGGGAATCCCCACGGCCAGGAGGATGCCTAAGATAATGACAACCGCGATCAGCTCCACGAGCGTGAACCCCCGGTTCTTCATGCACACCCCTCCTTTAATGAGCACGCGACTTACGGAAGCACGCCAGTGCGACGTAAGT
>Ga0154343_132_pt2 | contig 16997 bp, 16 predicted proteins | sample RifGroA2_FD_115871 | JGI IMG/M metagenome (GOLD analysis project Ga0154343, IMG submission 115871) | Omnitrophica WOR_2 bacterium GWA2_63_20 | reverse complement strand
TGAAACACCACCCGACCCGTCCCGGCCGCACCCCCTTCCAACGAGACGTCGACCGTCTCCGGCAGGCGGACCCTCCGTGGCTCGTCCTGCTCCAGCGTTTCCTCGATGACCAGCTCATGACGGTCCTCATCGAGCAGGACGCTACGGACCGACCGCGAGCTGATGGCCAGGCTCCTCGCCAGGGAGAGCAACCCGATCGCTTCCCGCGTGGCGGTTTTCAACCTCACCTGCTTCGCATAGCCGGTCAAGGCCGGCACGCTGGTGGCCACCAGCAGGCCCACAACCGCCATGACGACGAGCAACTCGATGAGGGTAAACCCCAGTGACCAGTGACTAGTGACTGGTGACTGGTGACTAGTTGGAACATGAGTACGCGACATCCCGCCTCGACAATCGACCTCTTTGCTTTGTATTTTCTTTTCACTGGTCACTGGTCACCGGTCACTGATCACTGATCATTACCAGTTAACGATGTCATCCTGGGTGCCGTCGTCATCCTGGCCATTGGGGCCGAAGGAATACACGTCATAGGAATGCTGGCGGTGCTTCGGCGAACCGCCGTTGGAGGAGAGATAGACGTAGGGGCTGCCCCACGGATCCAGCAGCTCGCCCGCCTCCAGCTCGTCTTCTTTGAATTCCATATACGGACCCATCCAATCCGGATCATCCGGCTCTTCAGACAAGGCGGCAACGAGGTTGGCGTTCTCGGATTCCGGGTAGTCACCCATGTCGCCCTGATACATCGCGATGGCGGTTTCCAGCGCGGCGATGGTCGCCTTGGCCTTGGTGACCGCGCCGCGCCGCCTGGCCGTCTGGGCCCCGGCGGTCACCAGCCCCATCAGGATGCTCAGGATCGCGATCACGACCAAGAGCTCCACGAGGGTAAATCCTCGTTGAGACATGAGACAGGAGACATGAGACATGAGACTTTTCCGATCGTGGTCTCCGGTCTCCAGTCTCCGGTCTCTGGTCTCCGGTCTATTTCGTGTGCTCATCATAGTCTTGGGTCTCCCGGAGGATCTCCTCCAATGTCGTCTCTCCACGCAGGGCTTTCCCCAGTCCGTCCTCGCGCAGGGTCCGCATCCCGGCAGCCCGAGCGGCTTCCCGCACCTCGCTGACCGCGGCGCGCTTGAGGATCAACGGTTTCACGGATTCGCTCATCATCAGCAGCTCATAGAGCCCGACACGACCCTGATACCCCAACCCCTGGCAGGCCTGGCACCCGGCGGCTCGCATCAACGTGATCTGGCCGGCCATGGCGGTGTGGACGATCGATCCCTCGGCCGCCGCCGGCTCCGTGACCTGGTGCCCCGAGCGCTCCACGCGCTCCCGAGTCAGATGGAGGGCGGCCAACTCCTCATCGGTGGGGTGATACGGCGCCCGGCATTGAGGACAGAGCCGCCGCACCAACCGCTGCGCCAGGACGGCATGCACCGTCGAGGTAATCAGAAACGGCTCCACGCCCATGTCGATCAGCCGGGTCACCGCCCCCGGCGCGTCGTTGGTGTGCAGCGTCGAGAACACGAGGTGCCCGGTGAGCGCGGCCTGAATCGCGACTTGCGCCGTCTCGGCGTCGCGGATCTCACCCACCATCACGATGTCCGGATCATGACGCAGGATCGCGCGCAGGCACGTCGAGAAATCCAGCCCGATCTTCTGGCTGATGGCGATTTGCACGAGGCCCGCGATGTCGTATTCGACCGGATCCTCGGTCGTGATGATCTTCACCTCCGGGCGGTTCAGGGTCGTGAGGCAGGCGTAGAGGCTCGTCGTCTTGCCGGAGCCAGTCGGCCCGGTCACGAGGAACAACCCATGCGGGCGCGTGATGATCCGCTCGATGGCGTCGCGCGTGGGATCCTCCATGCCCAACTGATTGAGGGTTTTATTCAGCGCCCCCTTGTCGAGGACGCGCAGGACGATGCTTTCGCCATGGATCGTCGGCAAGGTGGAGACGCGCAGATCGATCTGGCGGTCCTCGCGGGTCATGAGGATGCGGCCGTCCTGCGGCACGCGCGTTTCGGCCACATCGAGGTTCGAGAGGATTTTGATGCGCGAGGCGATCGCCAGGGCCAGGCTTTTGGGGGGCTTGGCGATCTGGTAACAGACCCCGTCAATGCGATAGCGGATGAGGACGTCGTGCTCGAAGGTTTCGATGTGGATATCCGAGGCCCGCTGCCCGACCGCTTCGGACAACACCACATCCACCAGCCGCACAATAGGCACTTGATTGGCCAGCTCGGCCAGCTTGGAGCTGTCCTGACCGGCGACGGCCACCGCGCCGGTGGCGGCAAACGCGTCTTGCAGCGCCTTGACTTCTAGCGTCGGTGTCTGTTGTGCGTCCATGCTGTTCTTTCCCACCGTTCTTCCTTGTCGCTTGTCCCTTGTCGCTTGTCCCTCGACTACTCCCCCTCCGGGGTGGCCTTGAGGACTTCGGTCACCGTCGTCAGGCCCTGACGGATCTTGAGCTGCCCGTCCTGCCGCAGCGTCCGCATCCCTTCTTGAACGGCGCGCTGCTTGAGCGCCGAGGCTTGGCTTTTCACCACGACCAGCTGGCGCACCGCGTCGCTGAGGAGCAACAGCTCATAGATGCCAATCCGTCCTTGATACCCGCTCTGACGGCACTCCTCGCAGCCTCGGCCTTCCACCACCTCCGCGAGGACCGGCTCGCCGAGGAACGCCTGCTCCTCAGGGGTCGCGGGACGCCTCGCCTGGCACGACGCGCACACCTGCCGGATCAGCCGCTGGGCCACCACGCCCTGAATGGTGGAGGCCACCAGAAACGGGGCGATCCCCATGTCGGTCAACCGCGTGACGGCCGACGGGGCGTCGTTGGTGTGCAGCGTCGAGAACACGAGGTGGCCGGTGAGCGCGGCCTGAATGGCGATCTGCGCGGTCTCCTGATCGCGGATCTCGCCCACCATGATGACATCCGGGGCTTGGCGCAACATGGCCCGCAATCCCGCGGCGAACGTCAGGCCCACGGCGACTTTCACATGGACCTGATTCACGCCCGCCAGCTGATATTCCACAGGATCTTCCACCGTGATGAGCTTGCGGTCCGGCCGGTTGAGCACCGCCAGGGTGGCGTAGAGGGTCGTGGTCTTCCCGGATCCTGTCGGGCCCGTCACCAGAATCATGCCGTAGGGGCGCGCGATGAGCTGCGTCCACCGTTGCTGGTCTTCCAGCGAGAACCCCAGCTCATTGAGTGTGGGCATACTCTGGCCTCGGGTGAGCAAGCGCATGACGATGGACTCGCCGTGGAGCGCAGGCAGACTGGAGATCCGGACATCGAGCGGCTTGTCCGCGACGGTCAATTGCAATCGTCCATCCTGGGGAAGGCGCTTCTCGGCGATGTTGAGCCCCGCCATGATCTTCAGGCGGCTGGTGATCGGACCTTGCAGGGCCTTGGGGGGGCTGTTGACGTCGTGGAGGACCCCGTCAATGCGATACCGCACCCTCATCGAATTGGCCGAGGGCTCGACATGGATGTCGCTGGCTCGCAGGCGCACGGCTTCGCTCAGGATGGAATCCACGAGTTGGATAATCGGCTCCTCCGCGCCGCCTGGGGCGGCACCGGCGGATGGCGTGGGGGCAATCGCCGGCGTCGGTGAAGCCGGACGAACAGGAGCAGGCTGCGCGTTCGGCCGCGGCGGCGGGGGGGTGGGAGGAATCGGGCGCGCCGGTGTCGGGGGGGCTGCCATGGGCGGCTGCCCGACGCCGCGCTCAGGCTGCACAGGGGGCTTGGGCGCTGAAGCAGCCGGTGGCACGCCCGGCAGTGTGAACTTCGGGACCACAAGCCCGCCTGGCTGCCCCCCGCTTTGCGGTGGGCGGGGAGGCGCCGGGACAGATGGAGAGGTCTGTGACGCGGGCTTCGCTTGAGGCGTCAGGCCCGGAATGGTGATGACCGGCGTCTTCTGGGCCGGACTCGGAGGAGCCGCAGGAGCGCTCGGCGGAGGAGGAGCCGGCGGAGGAGCTGGCTGAGGCTGGCTCGGCCGTGGGGGCGGACTCGGAACCGTCGTCGGAGCATCCGGCTGACTCAGCCGTGTGAGCAAGGCCGTCAGCTCCTGCTCCCCCACCACCACCATCTCGAGCGTCGCTTGGCACTGCCTTCCCAGCCACTCGAGCGCAAAGGCCGTAAACGGGTCGTCGGTGGCCACCACGAGGCGACCAGGCTCATCCTCTTGGATGGCCGCCACTCGATGCGTGCGGCAGATCTCAAGCGGCAGCCGACGAAGGACCGCGGGACTCACCGAGGCTGGATCGATGGCTTGAGCCAAACAGCCAAGCTGCGGAGCCAACCGCTTGCTGATCTCAGATGAGCGCACAATCCCCAGTCTGGCCAAGATCGCCCCAAACGGTTCGCGAGTCTTGGCCTGTTCTTGTTTGGCGCCTTCGATCTGCACGGGGGTGGCGATCCCCAGCTCCACCACCCGTTGCAAGACCGCCTCAGCTTGGGAAAGGGTCAGCATGGCTACGCCGTAATATAGAGATAGTGTGCCTGACGACGAGAACGGTTGACCACGCGATGCCAGACCTGCGGCGTGATAAAGGCGAGGCGACCGTCGGTCAGCCGGGTCGCATGGATGCGACCATCACCGTCTCGTACCTCAAGGGACACGGATCCCCGGAAGATCAGAATGACCTCCTCACGACGGCGGGTGGAATGCCATTCGACGGCCTCCCCCGCAGGCAATCGGATGGACCGACCCTTGAAGTGCCGCGCGCTTTGAGGAAGGAGCTTCCCCGGCCGTCGGTAAGACCTCGTGACCACGCGCGCCATGGAGAGACGAGTGACCAGTGACTAGTGCTTAGTGCTTCGTCGTGTTGATCACATGCGCCAGGTAGCCGGCCCCGAACCCGTTGTCGATATTGACGACCGCCACCCCAGGCACGCAACTATTGAGCATGGTCAGCAGCGGCCCGATGCCTGAGAAGCCAGCACCGTAGCCGATGCTGGTGGGCACCGCAATCACGGGACAGCGAGCCAGCCCTGCGACGACGCTGGCCAACGCGCCTTCCATGCCGGCCACGACCACAATCGCCCGCGCGCGTTGGATGAGGGCAAAGGCGCTCAGCACCCGATGGATGCCCGCCACGCCCACGTCGTACAACCGCACGGCGCGACTGCCCAGGATCTGCAAGGTCCCCGCCGCCTCTTCGGCGATCGGTAGATCGGCCGTGCCGCCGCTGGCCACCAGTACGAGGCCCTTCGGCCCAGGCCGGTGACCCTTCGGCAACCAGGAGCCTAACCGCGCCGTGGCGTCGTAGCGAACCGCCGGTACGCGCCCGCGCAGTGCTTGAGCCACCGCCTGATCAAGGCGCGTCAGAAGGATCAGCTCCTGGGCGGCCATCATCCGCTTGACGAGCGCGATGATCTGCGAGGCGGTTTTGCCTTCGCACAAGACGACTTCGGGAAGCCCCCGCCGAAGACGTCGATGGGTGTCGAGACGCGCGAAGGATAGCTGCTCAATGGGGAATCGCTTGAGGCGGCGGACCACGTCCTCGATCGGGCGCCGCCCCTGACGGACGTCGCGAAGCCAGCGACGCAACCTGGCCTCAGAAACCATCCTTGGCGGGTGGGGTCATGCGCCGGAGGCGAGGAGGTAGACCACAACGCTGACGAGGAGAACGGCTGACAGGAGATACAAGTCGTAGCAGTAGAAGAACTCCCGAACGCGAGCTCGCATCGGTTCAGCGGCAGGCCGTAAGGCAGGATCGGCTTGCTCGCGCGCCGCCACGACACCCTTGAGCGCCTGCACCTGATCGGGACGAAAGCGCAGGAACTTCCCGCCCACTTTATACCCGGTCAGCCGGCCCTCTGTGACGAGCCACTCCACGTCGCGATCCGTCACGTTCAAATACCGGGCGACTTCGGTGGTCGTCCACATCTTGTCCATGCCAGCACTCACCTCTCCTGCCGCTCGTTTCGGATGCGGCGGTCAAGCTGCCTCATTCCGAACAGCGTCACGAGCATAATCACGGTCGCCGCGACCGCCCCGGAGAGGAACCCGCTGCCAACCGCCAGCCCTAATCCGGCAACGGCCCAGAGGCTCGCGGCAGTCGTCAGGCCGCGCACCGAAGCCCGATCCCGAAGGATCGCGCCGGCGCCGAGGAACCCGATGCCGCTGACCACTTGCGCGGCCATCCGTGTGGGATCAACCTCAGCCACACCCTGCAGCGCCTCCATCACATGGAGGCCGGTCAGCATGATGAGACACGCGCCGACCCCCGCCAAGATGTGGGTCCGCAGGCCGGCCGCCCGTCCAAGCCGCTCGCGCTCATACCCGATACAGCCGGCGAGCACCGCCGTGAGGAACAACCGTTGGACGATCACCCAGTCAGTCATTCGTCTAGCACACAGCACACAGCAATGAGCACACAGCAGTTAGCAGACAGCAGACAGAACAAACAGACTCACCGTCTATGTGCTGTGTGCTAGGTGCTAGGTGCTGTGTGCTCATTGCTGTGTGCTTCAGTTGAGTTGGGAGTTGGTGTAGATGTTGAGGTTGAGGGGGGAGCGATGGCCGCGTCGAAGCGAGGCAAAGGCCAGACCGGCGACCATCGCCCCGTTATCCACACAGAGACTTGGCTCCGGCACCACCACCTGCCATGTCCCTGCTTGTTGTTCGTGCTGGAGCCGCTCACGCAACCGGCGATTGGCGGCCACCCCTCCACCGACGACGAGCCGTCGCAGGCCGGTGCGCTGGCACGCCCGCAGCGCTTTGGCCATCAGGATATCCACCGCGGCTTCCTGGAAACTCGCCGCGATGTCCGCGATCTGCTGACGGTCCAGTTGGGGGCCCGGGGCGAGGGGCCCGGGGCGAGGGGTGTGATCTTTGCCTTGCCCCTTGTCTCCTGCCCCTTGCCCCAATTTTTGGACGTACCGGTAGACGTCGGTTTTCAGGCCGCTGAAACTGAAGTCAAACCCGTCTCTCGCCGTACTGCGGGTAAACGCGACCGCATCCCGCCGGCCCTCCTCGGAGAGCCGGTCGATGGCGGGACCACCCGGATACCCCAGCCCCAGCATCTTGGCGACCTTGTCGAACGATTCCCCCACCGCGTCATCTTTCGTCTCGCCCAACAGTTCAACCCGTTGCTCGGGATGGACCACGCACAGCAGCGTGTGCCCGCCGGAGACGACCAAGCCGACGTACGGCGGTTCCACGTCTGAACCGGTCATTTCTCCCACGTACAAATGGGCGGCGAGATGATCCACCCCGATCAGCGGCCGATCGAGCGAGAGTGCGAGCCCCTTCGCAAACGCCAGCCCGATCAACAGCGCCCCGGGCAAGCCTGGTCCTTGCGTCACCGCGATGGCGTCGATCTGCGCAAGCTGGCACTGCGCGCGCGCGAGGGCCTCCTCACAGACGCCCCAGATCACCTCGACATGAACCCGCGAGGCGATTTCCGGCACCACGCCCCCGTAGGGGCGATGGAACTCCTGACTGGACGCCACGACGCTGGAGGCCACGCGCCGGCCATCCTCGACGATGCCGATGGCCGTCTCATCACACGACGTCTCAATGCCCAGGATCCTCACCATGGAGGGTTCGCGCGTTTGCGCGTTGACGACTTGTCACTTGTCGCCTGTCACTTGTCGCCTCTTAATCGGCGGCGGCCTGTGCGGCGTCGCGCGGTTTCAAGGTCGATTGATAGACCTTGATCCCCTTCAGCAGATCCACCGCTCTCGCCAGTTGATTGTCGTGGGCGGCTTCCGAGGTTTTCTCCGGTTGCTCAGGATGCTCCACGCGGTCGAAGACTTCCTTTGAGGAAGGGGATGTTTCTTTGGGCTCCGGGGCGGGTTCGAGCGGCACCACCACATCCGGCGTGATGCCCTCCCCGTGGATCAGCCGCCCACTCGGCGTGAAGTACTTGCTGGTCGTCAGGCGCAAGGCGCTGCCGTCTTTCAGGGGGAAGATCGTCTGCACCGAGGCTTTCCCGTACGTTTTGATCCCGACCAGAATGGCCCGTCGATGATCCTGCAAGGCTCCTGCCACGATCTCGGAGGCCGACGCAGAGCCCTCATTCACCAAAACCACCACCGGCGTCTCCTGCATGGGACCCTGCCGGCGGCTGTGAAATTCCAGGTTTTGGCTCTTGAATCGCCCCTTCGTGCTGACGATCATCTGCCGACGCTCCAGGAACAGCTCGGTGGTGGACACCGCGACATCGAGCAAGCCTCCCGGATTGTTGCGCAGATCCAGCACCAACCCATCCATCCCTTCCCCCCTGAGCCGATCGAGCGCGGATTCCAGATCCGCCGGGGTGTTCTCACGGAAATCAGACAGCCGGATATAGCCGATATGGTCCTCGAGGAGCTTCGCCTCACGCACGCTCTGGATCTTGATGATCGCGCGCGCCAGCGTGAACTCTTTGACCTGGTTCTCCCCGTCGCGCAGCACGGTGAGGGTCACCGTCGTCTCCGGCTTGCCGCGCAGTTTCTTCACCGCCTCCAACAACGTGATGCCGCGGGTCAGCTCCCCGTCAATCTTCACGATGCGGTCGCCCGCTTTCAGGCCCGCGTGGTAGGCCGGGGTGTCGTCGATGGGCGCGATGATCGTCAAGAGATCGTCTTTGATGGAGATCTCAATGCCCAGCCCCCCGAATTGGCCCTCCGTATCAACCTTGAGCTCGTTGTAGCTGTCCGGATCCAGGAACTGGCTGTACGGATCGAGGGTGGCGAGCATCCCTTTGAGCGCCCCGTAGATGAGCTGCTGCGCTTCGGGCTCCTCGACATAATCCGATTGCACGATCGAGAGGGCGTCACTGAAAAGCTCCAGTTCCTTGTAGAGCGCCTCATCCTCGGCGGCGCGCTTGGCCTGCGCACGGTCCCACGGCGCGCTGATCGCCAGTGCGACAAGGACCGCGGCCGTCACACACGTCTTCCAACCCCTGCTCATGCTGTCTCCAGTTTTTTCTTGAGCACCTCGGTGACCTGCCGGGGATTCGCCTTGCCGTCCGAGTGGCGCATGCACTGGCCCACCAAATACATCAAGGCGTTGGCCTTGCCCTTCTGGTAATCCTTGACCGACTCGGGATGCCCGGCGATCACCGCCTCGGCCAACTGGTTCAACGCGGCCTCATCCACAATCTGCCGTAGGCCCCGTTCCTCGATGAGGACATTCGGATCGCGCTGGTGGGCCAGGACGTCCACGAACAGTTCCTTCGCCATTGTACCCGAAATGGTGCCCTTGTCGATAGCCTCGAGGAGATGCGCCAGCCATTCAGGGCGGAGCTGGACTTCGTCCGGCTCCTTCCCGTTGGCATTGAGGTAGCCCAGGAACTCCCCCATCACCCAGTTGGCCACCGGTTTCGGATGCGGATAGAGACGCAGGGCCCCTTCGAAGAGCTCAGCCAGCGATGGGTGCTGGGTTAACACCTGCGCGTCATAGGGGGACACGCCGTAGGCCTTCGCCAGGCGCGCGCAGCGCTGGGCCGGCAGCTCAGGCAGCTCGCGGCGGATGCGCTCTACAAGCGCTTGGTCGATGACAAACGGCACCAGGTCAGGTTCAGGAAAATAGCGGTAGTCCGAGGCTTCCTCTTTGGTGCGCATCAATTCGGTGGCCTCGGCTTTCGCATCCCACAAGCGGGTTTGCTGTGCCAGCGTCCCGCCCTGCTGGAGGAGCGAGGTTTGACGATGCACCTCGTGGTCGAGCGCGGCTTTGACCGCTTTGAACGAGTTGAGGTTTTTGATCTCGATCTTGGCCCCGAAGGCCGTGGTGCCGACCTGGCGTAACGAGATGTTGGCGTCGCACCGAAGGCTGCCTTCCTCCATGTTGCATGTGGAGACCTTCAGGTATCCGAGCACTGCCTTCAGGTCCAGGAGATATTGGTAGGCTTCCTCCGGGGATCGCACATCCGGGTCACTGACGATTTCCAGGAGCGGCACCCCGGCCCGGTTGAAATCCACGTAACTGGCCGGCTGCACGGGATCGTGCAGCAGCTTGCCCGCGTCTTCTTCCATGTGGATGCGGGTGATGCCGATGCGCTTCGTGGAGGGGCCGAGGGCGATGTCGAGATGCCCGTGCTGGGACAGCGGCTGATCGTACTGCGAGATCTGGAAGCCCTTGGGCAGGTCAGGATAGAAATAGTGTTTCCGGTCGAATTTCATGACGCAGGCCAGCTGGCAGTCAAAGGCCAGCGCGACTTTCACCCCCCATTCAAAGGCTCGCTGGTTCAACACCGGCAGGGTCCCCGGCAGCCCCAGGCAGACCGGACACGTCTGGCTGTTGGGCGAGGCGCCGAATGCCGCGGGGCAGCCGCAAAACAGCTTCGAGGCCGTCGCCAGCTGCACGTGCACTTCGAGGCCGATGACCGGTTCGTAGTCCATGTGAGTGGTTAGTGGTTAGTGGTTAGTGGTTAGTGAACCCGACTCCCGATCACTGATCACTGATCACTGTTCACTGATCACTGGTTTTCGATGGTGCCACTCCGTGGACTGCTCGTAGGCGTAGGCAACCTGCAACAGCTTGGCTTCCTCAAACGTATTGGCCAAGAGCTGCAGGCCCACCGGCTGGTCGTTGCTGGTGAACCCGCACGGCACCGACACCGCCGGCACGCCGGCGAGGTTCGCCGAAATCGTGTAGATGTCGGAGAGGTACATCTGCAGCGGATCGTCCAACTTTTCTCCCAGGCGGAATGCTGCCGTGGGGCTGGTGGGCATGACGATCACATCGCAGCGTTTGAACGCCTCATCGAAACCTTGCTTGATGAGCGTGCGAACCTTCAGGCCTTTCAGGTAATAGGCGTCATAGTAGCCGCGCGAGAGCACGTACGTCCCGAGAATGATGCGCCGCTTGGCCTCCTCCCCGAAGCCCTCTTGGCGCGTGCGCTGGTACATCGCAATCAATGCATTCTGGGCTGTAGGCTTCGGGCTGCGGGAGCCTTCCCCCTCGCCCCTTGCCCCTTGCCCCTTGCCCTCTTGCGCCCGGTACCCGTACTGCACGCCGTCGTACCGCGCCAGGTTGGAGCTGGCTTCCGCTGTGGCGATGATGTAGTACGTCGCAATCGATTGATCGATGTGCGGCAATGCCACCTCGACCGGCCTGGCCCCTAACCGCCACAGGGTCTTGAGGGCCTCGCCGACTCGCTCACGCACCATCTCATCGAGGCCTTTGTCAGAGAACGCGGGCAACCCAATCCGGACCCCCTGAAGGGAGGGCGACAATCCGCCGACATAGTCGTCAACCTTCGTCGGCGCGGACGTCGAATCCTTGGGATCGTGGCCGGCGATGACCGACAGCAGCAGCGCGCAGTCTGTCACATCTTTGGTGATGGGACCGATTTGATCCAAGGAGGAGGCAAAGGCGATCAAGCCGTAGCGCGAGACGCGGCCGTACGTCGGCTTCAACCCGACGACGCCGCAGAAGGCGGCCGGCTGGCGGATCGAGCCGCCGGTATCCGTGCCCAGCGCGCCAAGGGCCAAGTCTGAAGCGACTGCAGCCGCACTCCCGCCGCTCGAGCCGCCCGGGACCCGCTCGGGATCGCGCGGATTTTTCGTCGGCCCGAAGTGCGAGGTTTCGGTGGAGGAGCCGAAGGCGAACTCATCCATGTTGGCGCGCGGGATGATGATCGCCCCTTCCGCACGCAGTCGCTCGATGACGGTGGCCGAATAGGGCGGCCGAAAACCGGTGAGCATCCGCGAGGCGCACGTGGTCTCTTCGCCGGTGACGCAGAGGTTATCTTTGACGGTGATGGGGATCCCGAACAACCTCCCGCGCGGCCCGTGCTGCACCCGCTCCTCAAGTTGGCGCTTCAGGCGCTCCGGATCCACGGTCATGTAGGCGCTCAACGAGGGGTTGCGCTGGGTAATATGATCCAGCAATTGATGGACGAGCTCGCGGGGATCGCAGGTGCCGCGTTCAATGGCCTGGCGGAGCTGGTGAATCGGCAACCGGCACAACGATTCGCTCATCCCACCCCCTGCCTGCCCCACCGACCGGCGGGGCGAAAATTCCGGTGGCGAGAATCCTTCACGATTTTCGCGGCTCCGCCAACTGGCGGAGCCCAGGCAGGGGGTGGGATCATGCGGGCTTATTCGATGATTTTCGGCACTTTGAAGAACTGGTTGTGACGCTCCGGGGCGAGGCGCAAGACGTCCTCTGGCGGGACGCACGGCTGGCGCTGATCAGGGCGCGTGATGTTGGACAACGCCAAGACGTGGCTGGTCGGCTTGACCTCGTCGGTGGGAATGGCCTGCAACTGCTGGACGTACTGGAGGATCTGATCGAGTTGGGAGGCCAACTTCGCGGCTTCCGCCTCCGCCAAGGCCAGGCGGGCCAAGAAGGCGACCTGCTCAACTTCCTGTTGATTCACGACGGCCATCGGCACATTATACCCGCTTTTGAATGGCGTTGGCGAGTTGCGCGAATTGTTCAAGCGACAAGGTCTCGCCGCGCAGGCGCTCGGACCAGCCGAGGCGCTGCATGAGCTGGGCGGCCTCAGCACGAGTCAGCCTCGGCATCTGCAGTGTTTGCAGGCCGTTCACCAACGTTTTGCGCCGCTGGGCAAAGGCGGCTTGGACCACCCGGAAGAAGAGCGCCTCGTCGGCCACGGAGACGGCGGGAAGGCGTCGTGGGCGCAGATGCAGCCACGCCGAATCCACCGCAGGCATCGGAAAGAATGCCCCTCGAGCAATCGGCATCGCCTGCTGGATCTCGAAATGATACTGGGCCAAGACGGTTAATCGACCATACGCCTTGGTGGATGGCTTGGCGATCAGGCGCCGCGCGACCTCCCGTTGAACCCCCAGCCAGACATCGTCGAGCGTGCGCGCCGATTCGCACAGGGCCACCAGAATGGGCGAGGTGATGTGATACGGGATCGTCCCGATCACTTTCCATCCCGCATACGCCTTCCAGGGAAACTGGAGGATGTCTTGGCAACGGATTTCGACGTGACGAGACGCCGCCTGCCGGGTCTTGGCAAGAGCGCAGATGCCCCGATCAATGTCCACGGCGACCACACGCTGCACCGCGTTCTCGAGGAGGTCGGTCAGCGCACCGAGCCCGCAGCCGATTTCAATGACGTGATCATCAGGCGAGAGGCGGCATGCCTCGATCAACCGGACGGCGAGGGACGGATCGATGAGGTAATGCTGCCCCAGCCGTTTGTTCAGCCGCAGGCCGTTGGCTCTGAGGAGCGCCTTCAGTGCAGTCGTCGCAAGCATAGCCTCTCCGCCAACGCCAGCGCGTAGCGCATCGAGCCGGGATGCGCGAGGCCCTTGCCGGCGATGTCCAACGCGCTGCCGTGATCAGGCGAGGTGCGGATGAACGGCAGGCCGAGGCTGAGCTGACATCCCTGATCCCGCGCGAGCATCTTAAAAGGAATCAGCCCCTGATCGTGATACCAGCACACCACCGCATCATACCCCTGTGGGTTGACGAAGAATCCGTCCGCCGCAAACGGGCCCTCAACGCGGGCGCGCGTGGAGCCGAGGCCGCGAAGGACCGGCGCGAGAACCCGCCGCTCCTCGTCCCCGAAGGCGCCCGCTTCCCCGGCGTGGGGATTCAATCCGCAGAGGGCCAGGCGTGGTCGACGGATCCCGAAATACTCTCGCAATCCTTTCGTGGTCACCTGAAGGGTCGTGCGCATGAGCGAGGGCGTGACCCGCGACGGGACGTCACGAAGAGCCAGGTGCCTGGTCAACAACACCATCCGTAATCGCTCAGCGACGAACATCATGACGGGAGACGTCGCTCGGCAGCCGTGCGCGAGATACTCCGTCTGTCCGACAAAACGAGGGTAGAGGCGCCCGACCGCCCACTTCGTCACGGGAACCGTCACCAACGCCTGGGCCCCACCTTCCCGCCACAGCTCGAGCGCAAGATCCAGGTAGTCCAGCGAGGCACGACCAGCCGCCGCCCCGCTTCGACCAGGACGGAACGCCTCCCGATGCCCGGCATCCATCAAGATGAGGGGACCCGACCCGAGCGACGCGGACTGGCGGTGAGAGACGACGTGCCATGAGGGAAGCCGTTGGCGGAGGCGCGTGGCCGTCTGCTCGAAGACGCGCAGGTCCCCGATGACGACGATCCGGTGTGTCCGGGATGGCCGGCGGCCGAGGCTTTTCAGAATCACCTCCGGTCCGATCCCGCACGGATCCCCCATGGTGACCGCCACCACCGGCCTACTCATCCATCACCTGGATGTACGCGCCGCGTTTCAGGGTGTGAAGCCACGCGCGCATGGCGCCGGAGAATTTCTGCTGGTACAACCGGCGATGCACGGCTTCCTGGTCGTCCGGGGAATCTTCCGGCGATGTCTGACGCCGATCGAGCACCTTCACCAGATGAAACCCCAGCGCACTCTGGATTGGCTTTGAGATCTGCCCGGGCGGCAACGTCGAGAGCGCTGCGGCCAGTTCCGGGAGCATCTCTTCAGGTTTCACCCATCCGAGCCGCCCTCCCTCCTCGGCATGCGGGCCTTCGGAATAGACCCTGGCCAGCGACTCAAACGCTTCCCCCGCGAGCAGGCGTTGAGCGAGCTGATCGATGAGCTGGCGGGCCTCTTCAACCGGGCGTTCCTCTGAGACGCGAATCAGCAGGTGGGCGGCGAGCACCTCCTCCTTGTCGTGACTCGGTGAAGCCTCGGCGGGCGGGGCAGATGCCCTCGCCTGCTGCAGCTCGGCCGGGCTGACGGTGATCGTGGCGCGAACCTGCCCATCGATGGCCCGCTGCATGAGGAGCTGCTCGCGCAGCTTGGTCTTCAATTGTTCTTCCGTCAACTGCGCCTCCCGCAGCATCTGCTCGAAGCGTTCTTTCGGCGCAAACTCCCGGCGCAGGGCCTGCACCCGTTCGGCGACCTCTTCCGGCTCGACCGTCAACCCCAGGCGTTTGGCTTCCTGAATGATCAGCCGCTCTTCAACGAGCCTGTCGAGCACCGCCTGACGGAACGCCGAGGCCTGCTCCGGATCAGCCGGCGGTACCTCGCCGTCTTCCAAGAGCGCGCTCATGCGCACGTGGACATCCCATTCGGTGATGATCTCCTCGTTGACCACGGCCACGATGCGGTTCCCTGCTTCGCAGGGAGCACACAGCACACAGCACACAGCACACAGCAGCATGCTGGAAGCGATCCACTGGACATTTTTCGTGAGGGCGCTCATCGAGTGCCGGCCAGCTCAGGCTGGCGCTGGAGGTGGGCGACGGCTTCGCGCAAGAGGCGGCAGTAGAGGTCGAAGCCGACGGCGGTGATGTGCCCATGCTGCTCCACTCCCAGGAGATTGCCGGCCCCTCGCAGCTTCAAATCTTCCATGGCGATGTGAAACCCCGAACCCAGGGCGGTGTGCTGCATGATGGCTTGGAGCCGCTGGCGGGCTTTTTGGCTCAAGATGGTGCCGCGAGGAACCACGAGATAGGCGCAGGCCTTTCGGGTGAACCGCCCCACCCGCCCCCGAAGTTGATAGAGATCCGCCAGCCCGAATTGATCGGCCCTGTTGATGATCAGCGTATTCGCGTTCGGCACATCAATCCCGGATTCGACAATCGTGGTGGTCACGAGGACCTCGAGGCGCCCGTCCATCCACGCGATGATCGCCTCCTCGAGCGCGGCCTCGTCCATTTGCCCGTGGATTGCCCCCACGCGGGCGTCCGGCACCAGGCGGTGAATGCGATCCGCCAGGCGATGGAGATCGCGGACGCGAGGATGCACCACGTAGACCTGGCCCTGGCGATTCAGCTCCCGGCGAATCCAGCGAGCGATCGAGGCGTCCTCGTCTTCCGCCACCACCGTGTCGATCGGATGCCGATGCTCAGGAGGGGTGGTCATCAGCGACATCTCGCGAGAGCCCATGAGGGCGAGGTACAACGTCCTGGGGATCGGCGTGGCGGAGAGCACGAGGACGTCCACCTGGGTTCGCAAGTGCTTGAGGTGTTCTTTGTCCTTCACGCCGAACCGCTGCTCCTCGTCGATGATGACCAGCCCCAGATCGTGGAACTGCACATCATCGGAGAGCAGCCGATGGGTGCCGACGACGATATCGCACTGGCCGGTGCGCAGCGCTTCCAGGACCTGCCCTTGTTGCTGCGCCGACTGGAACCGCGAGAGACTCTCCACCATGATCGGGAACCCCTTCAGCCGCTGGCTGAAGGTGCGGGCGTGCTGGTAGGCCAGGATGGTCGTCGGCACCAGGACGGCCACCTGCTTGTGATCCATGACGGCTTTGAAGGCGGCCCGGAGCGCGACCTCGGTCTTCCCGTAGCCCACGTCGCCCAGCAGCAGCCGATCCATCGGCCGAGGTTGCTCCATATCCCGCTTGACCTGCTCGATGGCGGTCAACTGATCCGGCGTTTCGCGGTAGGGAAAGGCGCGTTCAAAGGCCGTCTGCCATTCGTGGTCAGGGGAGAAGGCGTGGCCCGTCAGGGCCATGCGTTTGGCCTGGAGGGCAAGCAGGTCCCTCGCATAGGTGAGCGCCCCGGCGTAGGCTCTGGTCCTGGCGCGCTCCCACGCCGCACCGCCGAGCTTGTTGAGCGCAGGCATCCGTGAGCCGAACCCGACGTACTTCTGCACCAGGTGGAGCTGATCCATCGGGACGTACAGCCGGTCGCCGTCGGCGTACTCAAGCACCAGCGCGTCCCTCGTGCCCTCCGCCGTGGGGAGCGCGGCCCGTTCCACAAAGCGGCCGATGCCGCATTCGACATGGACGACCACATCCCCCTCCTCAAGATCGACGGACGTCTCAAAGGGCGTCTCAAAGCCCATGCCGGCGGCAAGCGCCCGCGCGGGGCTCAGGCGCATGCGCAATGGTTTGGGCAGGACCACGACCATCGAGTGGCGCTCGAGGGTCTCGGCCGTGGCCGGGTTGATGCTGCGCACGGACAGAATCCGCGAGCCCTCAAGTTCCAAGCGGAGCGGCGTTTCAAAGGTGGCAGGAAAGATGTCCACGATCCCTCCCCGGACGGCCACATCCCCTGGATCGAGGACCCGGCCGACTCGTTGATAGCCGAACCGCATCAACTGCGCCAGGAGAGCCTGTAACGTGATGGATTGGCCGACGT
>Ga0154343_133_pt2 | contig 18119 bp, 19 predicted proteins | sample RifGroA2_FD_115871 | JGI IMG/M metagenome (GOLD analysis project Ga0154343, IMG submission 115871) | Omnitrophica WOR_2 bacterium GWA2_63_20 | reverse complement strand
TGCCCGCTCGCCCCTCGCGACGCCGGCCGCACGTCAGCCCTCGCCGCTGGCGGGACGCGAGAGGAACAGTCGATGATCTGCCGACTGCGCGGCATTGTTCGTGAACAAACCGAAGCCTCTCTCGTGATGGAGGTGCAGGGGGTCTGCTACCAAGTCTTCCTGCCCCCCTCCATCATGCGTGTCCTGGCGGAGAAACTCGCTCAGCAAGACCATCGGGAAGTTGAGCTCGTGACATTCCACTACCAACAGCTCGAGGTGGGTCGCGGGGTGCCCGTGCTGATTGGCTTCCTGAACGAGATCGAGCGGGAATTCTTTGAGCGGTTCATCACGGTCTCCGGGATCGGGCCGAAAGCGGCGCTGCGGGCGCTCACCAAGCCGATTCCCACCATCGCCAAAGCCATCGACGAAGGCCAGATGAGCGTCTTGCGTTCTCTGCCGGGGATCGGGGAGCAACGGGCCAAAGAGATCATCGCCAAGCTCCAAGGGAAGGTGGGCAAATACGCCTTGATCCAAGCCAAAGCGCAGCGCGAGCCCCTGCCCGACGAGGCGCAACCGTCGGTCGAGGAAGAAGCCGTTGCGATTCTGTTACAGCTTGAATACAAGAAGCCCGAAGCGAAGGCGATGGTCAAAGCCGCCTTGGCCAGAAATCCGAACGTGAAGACGGCCGAAGACGTCTTGAACGAAGTCTACCGGCAGCGTCAGTTCGGTGAACCTGTGCCCGCTCACGAACGGTCTGGCGATGCCGCCCTCCCCGTTGGCTAAAGACGAGTGCCTCCAGATGAAGGCCGTGCCCCCGCCGGAAGCCGAAGGCCGTCCGGTCCCAGAAACCGAAGAAGACCAGATTCTGAATCTCAGCCTGCGGCCGAAACGATTTGAGGAATTCGTCGGCCAGCATGCGGTGGTGGAGAACCTGCGCGTGGCGGTACAGGCCGCCAAGCGTCGCAAGGAACCCCTTGAACACTTGCTCTTGGCGGGTCCGCCAGGGCTGGGAAAAACCAGCCTAGCCCACATCATGGCCCACGAGATGTCCTCGAAGATCACCGCCACCAGCGGCCCGGCCATCGAACGGGCCGGGGATCTGATCGGCATTCTCACCAATCTGGGGCAGGGGGACGTGCTCTTCATCGATGAGATCCATCGCCTCTCCAAAGTGGTGGAGGAATTCCTGTATCCCGCGATGGAAAACTACGAGATCGATTTTGTCGTCGATAAAGGCCCCTATGCGAAGACCATCAAGTTCCGCCTCAAGCATTTCACGTTGGTGGGGGCGACGACCCGCGCGGGGCTGCTGTCCAACCCGTTGCGCAGCCGCTTCGGCATGGTCTATCATCTGGACTTCTATCAGCCGAAGGAGCTCGAGGAAATCGTCCGGCGTTCCGCCAAGGTCTTGGGATTGACCGTTCAGGAGGACGCCTGCGCGGAGATCTCGCGCCGTTCACGCGGGACCCCCCGGGTCGCCAACCGGCTGTTGCGGCGTGTGCGGGACTACGCGCAGGTCAAACGACAGGGCCAGGTCACCACGGAGGTGGCCGAGGCGGCCCTCCACGCGCAGGGCGTGGATGCCTATGGGCTTGATCCGATTGACCGCAAGGTCCTGCGCGCCATCATGGACGTCTACGGGGGCGGGCCGGTCGGCATTGAAGCCTTGGCGGCGGCCTTGAGCGAGGAACGGGATACGATCGTCGACATCGTCGAACCGTTTCTGTTATCGGCGGGATTCCTCAAGCGCACCGCGCGAGGACGCAAAGCCACGCGGCTGGCCTACCAACACCTCGCCCAAGTCAAAGACGCGCGGGTGGAATTGTTCGCGACGTGATGGGATGCGTTCCTTCCTGATGACGGTCATGCTTGGGTGGGTGGCGGGGGCGGGGCAGGGTGTGGCGGCCGCGGAGTCCGCGGCGTTGCCCTCGAAGACCCTCTGGATTCGAGTCGCGGTGGTGCGCAACCAACCGCAGGTGGATCTGGCCATCCACGGCCGGTTTCGCCTGGTCGCTTCGAACACTGCGGATGTCGTGCGCGAGGGATCCCATTTGCCCCGGGTTGCCGTCCGAGCCGTCCCCGAAGGCATCCTGGTGGGTGAGGAGCGTTTTGCGCTCTCCGGTCTTCGCGTCGAGCCGACCCGCGATGCCACCATCAACCTGAACGGCCAGCAGTTGAGAGGCATCGTCGAAATCGTCCGGCAGAAAGACGTCTCGCTCTTGGTCATCAATCATGTCGCCTTGGAAGACTACCTGCAGGGGGTCCTCAGCAAGGAGGCTCCCTCCTACTGGCCTGCGGAGGCGCTGCGGGCGCTGGCGATTGCGGCCCGCACCTACGCCCTCTTCCAGCGGCTGTCGAAAGCCTCTGTCGATTACGACGTGACGAGCGACGTCCTCTCCCAGGTCTACGCCGGAAAGACGGGGGAGAAGTGGCGAACCAACCGGATCGTGCAAGAGACCTCCGGGTTCATTCTCCTGTACCAAGGCCAGGCGTTTCCCGCGTTTTACCATTCGACCTGCGGAGGCCTGACCGAAGACGCCCAGGTCATGGGGTCCTTTGATCTTGCGCCCCTGAAGGGAAGTCGGATGTGTCCGTACTGCCACGAATCGCCGTTCTACCGTTGGCAGCGACGGGTGACCGCGGCCGACTTGGCCTGGGCGGTCAAACAGCAGCGGGGCACCTCGATCTGGCCCGTGACGGATCTTGAAATCGCCGGCCGCACGCCGAGCGGTCGCGTCGCGCAGGTGCGTCTCCGCGGCTCCAAGGTCCTTGTGCTCAGCGGCTATGAGTTCCGGCAGCTCCTGGGCTTCTCGACCATTCGCTCCACGGCCTTTTCCGTCACCCCAGAAGGCGAGGCGTTCCTGCTGCGTGGTCAGGGCTGGGGGCATGGGGTGGGTTTGTGCCAATGGGGGGCCGCCGAGTTGGCCCGGCGGGGGCTTCGGGCCCGTGAAATTCTCTCGTTCTATTATCCCCAGGCCGATGTGGTTCGGTGGGGGGACGTGCCGCTTCGTGTGATTCCGCGACAGGGGGTGCCGTGATGCCGCAACAAGCCGTGCCCAATCCGATGGGCATGATGTTTCCGGTGTTGATGATGTTCCTGATTTTCTACGTGTTGGTCTTCCGTCCCCAAACGAAGGCGCGGAAGGCACATGAGCAGATGGTCAAGCAGCTCAAGAAACACGATGAGGTGGTGACGAGCGGGGGCATGTTCGGGACCGTGGTCAACGTCAAACCGGATGCCGTCACCCTCAGGGTGGATGAGAACGTGCGGATCGATGTGGAGAAATCCGCCATCGCCCGCTTGGTCAAGTCCCGCAGCGGGGAGTCCGAATCGGGATCGGAGGCTCGTGCCTGATGCCCTCCAGCATGAAATGGCGGGTGCCGGTCGTCCTGGCAGCGATCGGGCTCTCGGCGTGGTTTGCGTTTCCGCTGTCGCAACGCATCAATCTGGGGTTGGATCTGCAGGGCGGGATGCATTTGATCCTGCGGGTCGACGCCTCCGCGGTCAAGGAGGACGTCAGGGATCGCGATGTGACCGGCGTGGCCCTCGAGATCATCCGCAACCGCGTCGACCAGTTCGGCGTGCGCGAGCCGCTCATCCAGCGCCAGGGCAGCGAGCACATCCTGGTGCAATTGCCCGGGGTCACGGATCGGGATCGCGCCTTGAAGCTGATCGGGCAGACCGCGCTCCTGGAGTTCAAGCTGGTGGCGGACAATCCCCGGCTGGTTGAGCGCGCCCTGAAAGGCGAGGCGCCTCAAGGCTTCGAGTTGCGGGCAGACGAAGACGGCTCTCCCTTGTTGCTCGATACCGAAGGCGCATTGACCGGCGCGATCTTGTCGGATGCGTGGGTGGAGCCCGGCGAGCTCGGCTTGCCGGATGTGAATTTCCGGCTCAACCGCGACGGCGCCAGAGCGTTCGCGCAGCTGACCGGCGCGAACATCAATCGGCGGCTCGCCATCGTCCTCGACGGCACGGTGCAATCCGCCCCCGTCATTCAAAGCCGTATCGCCGACTCGGGACGGATCACCGGCCGATTCACGAGAGAGCAGGCGAACGACCTGGCCATTGTCCTTCGGGCCGGCGCGCTGCCCGCTCCGATCAGGGTTGAGGAAGAACGCACCGTGGGGCCGAGCCTCGGACGGGATTCGATTCGAGCCGGCTTGGCCGCGACGGCCATCGGGGCCTCGCTGGTGGTGGTGTTTATGGTCCTCTATTACCATCTGGCCGGTGCGGTGGCCGTCCTCGCGTTGGCCTTGAACCTGCTCATCATCTTAGGCTCGCTGGGCTACCTCCATGCGACCCTGACCCTGCCGGGCATCGCGGGCATGATCTTGACGCTCGGCATGGCGGTGGATGCGAACGTCTTGATCTATGAGCGGATTCGAGAGGAGTTGAAAGCCGGCCGCCCCTTAAGCTCCGCCATCGCCGCGGGCTATGACAAAGCGTTCTCCGCCATCTTCGATTCCAACGTGACCACGGTCATCGCGGCGGCGTTCCTCTACTGGTTCGGCACAGGCCCCATCCGCGGCTTCGCCACCACCCTGACCGCCGGCATCATCGCCAGCATGTTCACGGCCGTCTTTGTCACGCGGGTGGTCTTTGACATCCTGCTGGGTTTGGGGCGGCTGAACCGGTTGTCGATGGCGAAGCTGATTGGCGAGACGAGGATCGATTTCGTCGGCAAGCGCCGGCTGTGTTACGTGCTCTCGGCGCTGGTCATCGGGATCGGGATCGCGGCCTTCATCCAGCGCGGGCCGCAGCGCTACGGGATCGACTTCGCCGGCGGGCTCTTGCAGGAATACCGCGTGGATCATCCGGTGACGGCCGACGCGATGCGCGCGACGTTGCGCAAGGTGGGCCTGGGGGAGGCGGTGATCCAGGAGTTCGGCTCGCCCACCGAGTGGCTCATCCGCACGGCGGATGACACCGATGCGGACGTCGAACGGACCATCGCGCTCACGCGGGAGGCGCTCTACGCGGATTTGGCGGGAACTGCTCCGCCGGAGCTGGTTCGAATGGAGCGGGTCGGGCCGGTCGTGGGGAAGATCCTCCGCGAGAAAGCTTGGTGGGCGATTGCCTGGTCCATGGTGGGCATTCTCCTCTATGTGGCGTTCCGGTTCCGTCACGTCGACTTCGGATTGGCGGGCGGGATCGCGCTCCTGCACGATGTGGTGGTGGCGGCGGGGATGCTCTGCCTGATGCAGCGCCCGATTGATCTGATCATTGTCGCGGGGCTGCTCACCATCGCCGGGTTCTCGATCAACGACACGATCGTCATTTACGACCGCGTGCGGGAAAACCTCCGCGCCGCGAGGAAGGTCGATCTGGGCCAGATCATCAACCTGAGCGTCAATCAGATGTTCTCGCGCACCCTCCTGACCTCGCTCACCGTGATCGTCGAGGTGCTGGCCCTCTACTTCTTCGGGGGTGAGGTGCTGCGCGATTTTGCGTTGTGCTTGCTTGTTGGCTTCATCTCCGGCGTCTACTCGACGGTCTACATCGCCTCGGCGCTCGTCATCACGTGGCGGCGGGCCTTCAAACCCTCGTGATGTCCTCGCGTTCAGTGTGGCAGGTCGTGGCGGCGGACCCGGTGAGCGCCCATCGCCTGGCTCAGGCCTGCGGGTTGCCGCCGCTCGTCGGGCAATTCCTCCTCAACCGTGGCCTGGCACATCCCGCCGGGGTGGAGCGGTTTTTCGCTCCGACCCTAGACAGCCTGGACGATCCGCGACATCTGCCTGATCTGCCGAAGGCCGTGGCGCGCATCCGTCGGGCGATGGCTGCTCGGACGCCCATCCTGGTATTCGGGGATTCGGATGCGGATGGCATCACGGCCTCGGCCATCGTCTTTGAATGTCTGGCCTCGCTCGGGGCCAGGGTTGCGGTTCGGATCTCAAACCGCCTGGCGCACGGCTATGGGTTTCCGAAGACGCTGATCAGCGAGGCGGCCCGCGCGAAGACGGGCCTGATGGTCCTGGTCGATTGCGGGACGAATCAAGCGGAGGAAATCCGGGAGTTGGCGAAGCGGGGGATCGAGACGATCGTCCTCGATCATCATCTCCCGACCGCGGACCTCGCGCATCCCGCCGCACTGGTGAACCCGCATGCCCATGAGACAGCCGGCAAGGAGCTGTGCAGCGCAGGGCTCGCCTTCAAGCTGGCTCAGGCGCTGTGGGGGACGGCTGATGAGCGGCTTGTCTCACTGTCGGAGCTGGCGGCGATCGGCACCCTGGCGGACTGCGCGCCGCTGGTTGGCGACAATCGAATCCTCGTCGTCCTGGGGCTTCGCCGGTTGCTGCAGACGCACCGGCCAGGCCTGCGGCTGCTCTGTCAGACGGTTGGATTGACGAGCGCAACACCGGAGCAGGTGCTGCAACGCCTCACGCCGTGTCTCAATGCGGCAGGTCGTTTGGGAGATGCTCAGCGGGTGTGGCGGTTGTTGGTGGAGTCGTCGCTGAGCCGCGCCAAGCCGCTGATCCGGGCCATTCGGAAGATCCATGCCGCCAGCAAAGCCCTTCACAGAAAAATTCTCTCTGAAGCCCATGAGCAAGCCGGCCGGCTTCATTTGAAGGATCACGCGGTGGTGGTCATCGGTCGACAGGGATGGCATCCGGGATTTATGGGGCCGGTGGCCGCCCAGCTGGCGGACCGGTTCGAGCGGCCGGCCATTGCGATTGCGATGGATGACCAAACAGCCGTCGGATCAGGACGCTCGTTCGGCATGATGAATCTGTTGGAGGCTCTTCGAGCGTGCGAAGGCGTGTTGCTGCGTTACGGCGGGCATGCCCGCGCCTGCGGTCTGACGCTGTCGCCGATGAATCTGGAGCGGTTTCGCGAGCAGATCAACCGCTACGCGCAGGCGGCTGAACTGCATCTTCGCGCCGGCCGGATGTTGCAGATCGACGTGCAGGTGGCCTTGCAGGAGATCACGCCGGAGGTGGCGTCGTCGGTTGAGCGTTTTGCGCCCTTTGGGGTGGGGAACGGACGGCCCCTCGTGATGCTTCGTCAGGTGCGCGTTGAGGAAGACGCGGGACGCGCGCCCTGGGTGACGGATGGGCGGACGACTCGGCGGATCTGGGGGAAACGATTGGCGCTTCGGTGCGACGAAGGCTATGATCTCGTCGGCAGCCCTCGCCTGATCAACGGGGACGCTGCGGTATCGCTGCGCGAAGCCCGGCTTGCCCTGACGGAGCTTTCTGAACCCGCCCGTGCTTGATGCACTCCGTGCACACCAGCACGCGTTTGGGGGAGCCGTTCAGCAAGACTTTGACGCGTTGGAGATTGGCTTGGAAGCGCCGGAGATTCTTGCGGACAATGCGGCGTCCCACCCCACCTTTCACCTTGGCTTGTCCTCGGCGGGTGTAGTGACGCCCCGCCACTGATCGTTTGCCGCAACTCACGCACGCTCGCATTTGAAGGATTCACGGGTTGAACCACCCATTATAAACACAAAATGACTGTTCAACAAGCACCGTTGCGGCAGCGTTCGGTTCGGTATGTGAAAGGCGTCGGCCCGGCGCGGGCTGAGCAGCTGGCTCGGCTGGGCGTTCGTTCGGTTGAGGACTTGGTCTGGTATGCGCCGCGCCGCTACGAAGATCGCAGCCGGCTGCACGCCATCCGCCAGTTGGCGCCAGGCCAGGTGGCGACCGTCCGAAGCCATGTGCTGGCCAAGAGCCTCAGGCGCCTGCCAGGCGGGCGCACGCTCATGCAGGCGGCGGTCGGGGATGCGACCGGCGTGCTGGAGTGCGTGTGGTTCAACCAGCCGTACCTGGACAAGTTCTTGCGGGTCGGTGAGGATCTCATCATCCACGGGCGTGTTGAGGCGTCGGGCCGTCGGCTGCAGGTCATCCATCCGGAGATCGAACATCTTGACAGCACGACAGACGACGAGCAGGAATCGGCCGATCTTGGCCTCAACATGGGTCGCCTCGTGCCGATTTACCCCCTCACCGAAGGCCTTAATCAACGATGGTTCCGACGCATCGTTAAGACCGCCCTGGCTGATGAGACGCTCGCCGCGCACGACGCGCTTCCTGAACGCCTCCGCCACGCGCACCACCTGCCGTCCTTCGCATGGGCCGTTGGGCAGCTCCATTTCCCCGATACGTGGGATGACCTCGAGGCGGCCAGGCGCCGCCTGATCTTTGAAGAGCTGTTCCTGATGCAGGTGGTCCTCGCCTCCCGGCGCGCGCGATTCGCCTCACGCCTGAAACCGCAGCGCTACCAATCTTCCGGGCCGCTCGTCGAGGCCTTGAGGAATCGGCTGCCGTTTGACCTGACCTTCAGCCAGCAGCAGGTGCTCCGGGAGCTGGTCGGCGATCTCTGTCAGCCGCATCCGATGCTCCGGTTGCTCCAGGGCGATGTCGGATGTGGCAAGACGGTGGTCGCGGCGCTGCTGACGGCCGTCGTCGCGCAAGGCGGCTATCAGAGTGCCTTGATGGCGCCGACAGAGTTGCTCGCGGAGCAACATGCCCGGGTGCTGCGCGGATATTTCGAGCCGATCGGGATTGCGGTCCGGCTCATCTCGCAGGGGCTCACCACCAAGCAGCGCGACACCGTGATGCAGGAGATTGCGTCCGGGAAAGCCCAGGTGGTCGTGGGGACGCATGCCCTGATCCAGGGCGGGGTGCGGTTTGCCAATCTCGCGCTGGTCATCATCGATGAGCAGCACAAGTTCGGCGTCGTCCAGCGCAAAGCGCTCGTGACCAAGGCGCGCCTGCCCGATGTCCTGGTGATGACCGCCACCCCGATTCCTCGGACGCTCGCCCTGTCGCTCTATGGGGATCTGGCGGTGTCCACGATCACCCAGCTGCCGCCGGGGCGCCTGCCGGTTCGCACGGTCTGGTACCGGGAGGCGCAACGCCTCCAGGCGTATGAAGACATCCGGCAGCAGCTCCGCCAGGGCCGTCAAGCGTATGTCGTCTATCCCCTGATCGAGGCCAGCACCCGCCAGGACCTCAAAGCCGCGACTCAAATGGCTCGCACGCTTCAGGCGCAGGGCTTCCCGGCGCATCGGGTCGCGCTGTTGCACGGGAACATGCGCTCGAAAGAGAAGGATGCCGCCATGCGGGCGTTTGTCGAGGGCAGGACCCATCTCCTCGTCTCGACGGTCATTGTTGAAGTGGGGCTCGATGTGCCCAACGCCACCCTCATGCTCATTGAGCATCCGGAGCGATTCGGCTTGGCGCAGCTCCACCAGTTGCGTGGCCGCATCGGACGCGGCGGATTCGCCTCGACGTGCCTGCTGATCAGCGACACGGCCGATGAGCTGGCGGCCAAGCGGCTCCAGGCGTTTGTCGAGACGACCGACGGGTTTCAATTGGCCGAGCGCGACCTGCAGCTCAGAGGGCCGGGGGAATTGCTGGGCAGGCGCCAGCATGGCTGGATGCGGTTTCGCCTCGCGGATCTCAGCCGCGATGCCGGCCTCTTGGAGCTGGCCCGGCAGGAAGCGACCGCCGAAGTCACGCACCACCCCGAGCCTCTGAAACCGTCTCGGTCGTGACCCTCGATGACCTATATCCTGGCCGGCGCGTTGAAAGGCGCGAGGCTCACCGTGCCACCCCACATTCGCGCCACGGAAGCCAAGGTGCGCCTGGCGCTGTTCAACGTCCTGCAAGCGGTGACCGAAGGGGCGCGGGTCCTGGACGGGTGTGCGGGCAGCGGGGCGCTTGGGCTTGAGGCCGTCTCGCGCGGGGCGTCCTCGGTGGTCTTCGTGGAGTCGGACTCTCGGTGCCTTCGCGCCATTCGGGAGAATCTGGCCCGAGCGCGCGACAAAGGGCTGCAGGCCAAAGCCGAGATCATGCGCGCTGACCTGATCCGGGGGCTGCGCCTCTTGGCAGGTCGCGGGAACGTCTTTGACCTGATGCTGCTGGACCCGCCGTATCGCGACGCGGTGGGGAAAAAAGCCTTGAACACCGTCGCTGGGTGTGCTATGCTTGCACCCGCTGGGGTCCTCTGTCTGGAGCACGCCGAGAGCTCCGTGGTGCCGTCAGAGGTGGGAACGCTAACACTGGCGAAGCAGCACCGGTACGGTGGTACGGTGCTTTCTTTTTATGCGAGCGGTCTATCCAGGAACCTTTGATCCCGTCACCTACGGCCACATCGATCTCATCAAACGGGCCATCAAGGTCTTTGATGAGGTGATCGTGGCGGTGGCCCACAACGCGGGCAAGCGCCCCCTCTTTTCTGTCACCGAACGCGTCGGCTTGCTCACGCAGGCGACCCGGGGACTTCGGAAGGTGCGCATCGATGAGTTTGATGGCCTGGTCGTGGACTATGCGCGCCGCCTGGGGGCGAAGGTCGTCATCCGGGGCTTGCGGATGCTGTCGGACTTCGAGTACGAGTTTCAGATGGCCTTGACGAATCGCAAGCTCTCCGACGAGGTGGAAACGATTTTCTTGATGCCGCACGAATCCTACGCCTATGTGTCCGCCAGGCTCATCAAGGAAGCCGCAGGATTAGGAGCCAACCTGGCGGCTTTCGTTCCCCCGTTTGTGGAAACGGCGCTTCGACGCAAGCTTCGCAAGCGATCGCGATGACCGTCTCCGCACCGACCGGTGAGGGCGTCCTGATGATGAACATCCACGTCAACCGCGTGCCGTTTGAAGGTCTTCGCGAGGAGACGAGCTGCGATCCCTCGGAGATGGATCTGGGTCGCTTTGACGTCCATCCCACCAGCCCAATCGCCCTCTCGTGCTTCATCACGAAAGCCGACCGGGAGCTCGTGGTGCAGGCGACTCTCCGGTATCAGCTCCAGATGTGCTGTTCGAAGTGCCTGGAGACCTTCGCCTCGCCCGTGGTGACCCAGGCCACCTTCAGTTACCAGGTGGCTCCGACCGATGTGGTGGACATGACGGACGATCTCCGGCAAGAAATCATCCTCTCGTACCCCATGATTCCGATCTGTCAGTCGAGTTGCCTGGGTCTCTGTCCGCGCTGCGGGCAGAACCGAAACCGCGGCGCGTGTCGCTGCGAACAAGGAGCGTGAAGCCACCATGGCACTTCCGAAACGACGGCACGCCATTGCTCGGCGGAACAAACGGCGGTCGCACTGGAAACCCCGGCTTCCCGCCCTGACCCGTTGTCCCCAGTGCGCCCAGGCGATTGTGCCCCATCGCGTCTGTCCGCACTGCGGGACCTACCGCGGCCGCCAAATCCTCACCATCGCCTCCAAGGACAAGAAAAGCCCGTAGGCGCACCGATGAATTTTGGATTTTGTCCACCAACATACTTGGCGGATCCGCCATGCGCTGTGGCGGAGATTTTAGATTTTGGATTACGGTTTTTCCATACCGCATTCCGCACTCCGCATTCCGCATTCAAGGGCGGTCCATGAAGATCGCATTGGATGCCATGGGGGGCGATACGGCCCCTGAGACGACCATCGCGGGGGCGATCCGCGCCGCCCGCGAGCTGCCCGTGGACATCGTGCTCATCGGGCCGCAGGACGTGCTGGCAACCCGCCTGGATCGTTACCGTCGTCGGCCCCCCAACCTGTCCGTGATCCACGCTCCCGAGGTGATCGGCATGGACGAGTCGCCCGTGGCGAGCGTCCGGAAAAAACGCGGTTCCTCCATCAACGTCGGCGTGGAGCTCCTTCGAGACGGGAAGGTCCAGGCGTTCGTGTCGGCGGGCAACACGGGCGCGGTGGTCAGCGCCTCGACGCTGTTCCTCGGCTTGCTGCCGGGGGCGGAGCGGCCGGGCATCGGCATTGTCCTGCCGGGCCTCCAGGGTGAGACGCTGCTTATCGACGTGGGCGCCAACATCGCCCCCAAGCCAAGCCACTTGCTGCAATACGCCTTGATGGGCGAGGCGTACGTGCGCGAGGTCTTGGGTCGCCCCAAGCCCACTGTGGCCCTGCTGAATGTCGGCGAGGAGGAGACGAAAGGCACCGATTTCATCCGGGAGACGTACAATCTCCTGGAGTCGTCCGGAGCGAATTTCGTGGGCAATGCCGAAGGACGGGATCTCTTCGCCGGCACCATCAACGTCATTGTCTGCGACGGCTTTGTCGGCAATGTCGCGTTGAAGACGGCGGAGAGCATGGCGAAGGCGATCAGCCAGGTCCTCAAGCGTTCCTTGGCGATGAGCCCCATCACGCGTCTCGGCGCGTGGCTGTCGCAATCCGCCTTCAAGGCCATGCGCAAAGAGATCGATTATGCCGAGTACGGGGGCGCTCCCCTGCTGGGGGTCAACGGCGTGTGCATTATCGCCCACGGCTCCTCCACGGCCAAGGCGATCAAGAACGCCCTTCGTGCCGGCTATGAATCCGCCCGCCACGACGTGAACCGTCACTTGATGGCAGCCCTCCAGCGCCAGACCCAGCCTATTCAGGGATGACGCCACCGGGTTCGAAGGACCGTATCGGCATCGTGGGCTTGGGGATGAACGTCCCCAAGAAGATTCTCACCAACTTCGACCTGGAGAAGATGGTCGAAACCTCGGATGCCTGGATCATCGAACGGACGGGCATCCGGGAGCGCCGGATCTGTGAGCCGGGAACCGGCACGAGCGACCTCGCCTATCCCGCCGCCGTTGACGCGCTCAAGCAGGCGGGCCTGAAGCCCCAGGACGTCGATTTGATCATTGTCGGTACCACCTCGCCGGACATGATCTTCCCGTCAACCGCGTGCGTCCTCCAGCATCGCCTGGGCGCGACCGCGGCGGCGTGCTTTGACCTCGCCGCCGCCTGCTCCGGATCGGTCTTTGCCATGATTACGGCGCAGCAGTACCTGCAGACGGGTCGTTACAAGCACGCCCTCGTCGTGGGCGCGGAGATCATCTCCAATTTCGTCGACTGGACCGATCGCTCCACCTGCGTGCTGTTCGGCGACGGGGCAGGGGCCTGCGTGATGACGAAGGTGGACCGAGGCGGGATGCTCGCCACCGACATGGGCGCTGACGGCTCGGCGGCGGAATTGCTCTACATCCCGGGCGGGGGATCGAAGGCCCCGTCCTCTCACGCCTCCGTCGACCAGCGGTTGCACTACCTGCGGATGAACGGCACGGAGGTCTTTAAGCTCGCCGTGCGCCGCATGGCCGAATCGGCCAAAACGGTGCTGGCCCAGGCGGGTTTTGGCCTCAAAGATCTCGACTGCCTCATTCCGCATCAGGCGAATACCCGCATCATCCAGGCCATGGCCAAGTTGGCCGGCATCCCGATGGAGAAAGTGTTCGTCAACGTGGAACGCTACGGCAATACCTCAGCCGCCTCCAACCTCATGGCTCTGTACGAAGCCGCGCAGAGCGGGGCGATCAAGCGAGGGGATCGCGTGGTCCTCGTCGCCTTCGGCGCGGGCCTCACCTGGGGCTCCATCCTCCTCGAGTGGTAACCGTCCAGTGACTAGTGATCAGTGGTCAGTGACCAGTGAAGGCCCAAAGACGATGACGCTTCTCTATTCTTTGCTCGATCCCCTCTTTTTCCACACTAGTCACCAGTCACTAGTCACCAGTCACTAGTCACCAGTCACTGGTCACTTGCCTTCATGATGGCTCTCGCATATCTGTTCCCGGGCCAAGGCGCGCAGGCGGTGGGGATGGGCAAGGCGTTCTACGACCGCTTTGCCGAATCCCGCGACCTCTACAAGCGCGCCAACCTCCACCTCGGGTTTGATGTCGCCGCCTTGTGCTTCGAAGGCCCCCTGGAGGAGCTGACCAAAACCGAGAAGTGCCAGCCGGCGCTTTTTGTCACCTCGCTGGCCGCCTTCGCGGCGTTTCACGCCGTCGCACCGTCCTGCAAACCGGTCGGCTCGGCGGGGCTCAGCCTTGGGGAGCTGACCGCCCTGACTGCCGCCGATGCGTTTCGCTTTACCGATGGGCTCTACCTCGTGCAGGCCAGAGCCGACGCCATGGCGGAGTGTGCTGCGCATCAGCAGGGGACGATGCTGGCGGTCATCGGATTGTCCCGCGAGGCGCTGGAGGAGATCGGCCGACAGGCAGGGGTGGTGGTCGCCAACGTCAACGCCCCTGACCAGCTCGTCCTGTCAGGGTCTGTGGAGGGAATCGAGCAAGCGGAGGGGTTGGTGAAGGCCAAGGGGGCGAAGCGGGCGATTCGTCTGGAGGTCGCCGGAGCGTTTCACTCCCCGCTCATGCAGCCCGCGGCGGCCACATTCAAGGAGGCGTTGGCGAAGGTGAACATTGATCCGCCCACCTTTCCCGTCATCAGCAACGTGACAGGTCAGCCGGTCTTAACGTCCGATGAGATCCGCGAGCTCCTCGTCAGACAAATCGTCAGCCCCGTCTTGTGGGAGCCTTCGATGCGGCGGCTCATCCAGGATGGGGCGGCCCACTTCGTTGAATTCCCGCCTGCGCGGGTCCTGACCGGCCTGCTGCGGAAGATTGACCCCTCGGTCAAGGGGATTACGATCGACGAACCCTCCGACCTCGAGAAGCTCTCCGATCTCATCAAACCCACGGTTTAGCACACAGCAGTTAGCACACAGCAGACAGAGAGAGTCTGTGTGCTGTTTGCTGTGTGCTGTCTGCTGAGGTTAGGTGAGGGCCATCATGCGCTCGATGGGAATGAGCGCGCGCTTCGCGATGGCGGGATCGACCGTCACCCGGTGCTGCAGCCGCACCAGGGACCAGAACAGCTTGTCCAACGTGTTGCGCTGCATGTAGTGGCAGGACGCGTGCTCGCTGGCAGGGAGGAACGTCTTCTCAGGATTGTCCTTGCGCATGCGGTGCAGGATGCCGTTTTCGGTGGCGATGATGAACGTCTTCGCGGGGGAGCTGCGCACGTACGTCACCATGCCTTCCGTTGAGAGGATCTGATCCGCCAGATCCATCTGCTTTGTCAGACACCCGCACTCCGGGTGCATCAAAAACTCCGCCTCAGGACACTGCTCGCGCAGCGCGTCGATCTTCTCCGGAATAATCACCGCATGGGCAGGGCAGTAGCCCTTCCAGAGGTGGATGGCGCGCTTCGTCTTGGCCTTGAGGTAGCTTCCGAGGTAGTAATCCGGGATAAACAAGATCTCTTTGTCTTCCGGGATGCTCTCGATCACGCGCACCCCGTTGGAAGACGTGCAGCAGTAGTCGCACTCAGCCTTCACCGCGGCTGAGGTATTGATGTAGCAGAGGACGACCCCGTCGGGGTGGGCCGCTTTCCATTGGCGGACCTGCTCCGCGATGACCATGTCGGCCAGGGCACAGCCCGCCCCCAGGTCCGGGATCAACACGGTCTTGGCGGGATTCAGCATGGCCGCGGTCTCAGCCATGAAGTGGACTCCGCAGAACACGATGGTGTCGGCGTCCGTCGTTCTGGCGTACTTCGCCAGGTTCAGCGAATCCCCCACGCAATCCGCCACATCCTGAATCGCCCCTTCCTGGTAATTATGGGCCAGGATCACCGCGTTGCGCTCTTGCTTCAACACGGCGATCTTCTCCCTCAGCAGGCCGTAGTGGGGGGGCTCATGCCCGTTCGTGGCATGGCCGTTTGTGCCATGCCCGTTCCCACTGATCTGTGCGCTGTGTGCTGTGTGCTGTGTGCTGATCATCAGAACGGCACAATAATCCCTTTCTCCTGGAGCTTGATCACCTTTGGTTCCGCAAAGGTGTACACCCGCGCGGGCCGCTGCCGCCCATTCGTGTTGAACTGCCCCGTGCCCTTCAAGATGCCGAGCTGCAGCATCTTCTTGCGGAAATTCCGCTTGTCCAACCGCTGCTCCAGGATGACCTCGTAGGCGCGCTGCAGCTCCGTCAGCGTAAATTGCCTGGGCAGAAACTGAAACCCCACCGTCGTGTAATTGATCTTGTTGCGCAGCCGCTCCAAGGCGTAGTCGATGATCCGCCGGTGGTCGAAGGCGAGCTCCGGCAGCCGCTTGATGGCAAACCACGCCGCCGAGCCGTCCGGCTTGCCGCGCACCTGGAACTGCTGCCAGTGCACCAGCGCGTAGTAGGCCACCGTCACGACCCGCCCTCGCGGGTCCCGATCGCGCTCCCCGAAGGTGTAGAGCTGTTCAAGGTAGACGTTGCCGATGTTCGTCTCCTCCTGCAGCTCCCGCAGGGCCGCTTCGTCAATCGACTCATCCGTTCGGACGAATCCTCCCGGCAACGACCAGCGCCCCCGGAAGGGCAGGCGATCCCGCCGCACCAGCAGCACCTTCAGCGAGCCATCCTGAATGGTAAAGAGCACGATATCCGCCGCCACCGTATGGCGATCTATGGCTCTCAACGCTCTGGTTCCATTCCGAATGGACATGCGCCACCGCTACACGAAACGCGCCACGTGACCGACTCACGTTAGACGATCTTCAAAAGTGTATCCCGTACACTTATAAAGATAGTGTATCCCCTACACTTTTGTCAAGAGAGAATTACGGCTTGCGCGCCCGGCACCGCTTCTGAGGGGAGGTGGGAGGTTCAAGGTGTTCGGCGTAACGCCTCAACACCTACTGTCGATATTTAGGTGGGTGACCGGGTGGTGGCGTTGCTACGCCAGCACCGCGGTGTGAAGCCAGCCGCGATCCGAATATTCTACACGCTCGCGCGGCCGAGCTTCCACCTGTGCGTTTAGAGAACGACTGCGTTTAGCCATCGGCACATGGTATTCCCGCTTTGAAGAAAATTGATTTCACAGAAGGTCGGAACCAGTACCAAAGCAACAGCCCCCCAGCTACTACACTAAGGAGATCCTTCTTGCCTCCAGCCATGGCGTTTGGCGCATGGCTCGCAAAGAAGAAGATAAAACAAGCAACTATTAGCCACCACGTCCAGGGCTTTCTTCTTATTACGCCAATACCCATAACTAGATGCAAAACGCTAAACAGGCTTGCAACCATAATAATAAGCCAGTACATACCAGGCCCCATTTCTGCAACACCAGGAGATTTTCCTGGAAGGACCTCCACTATGCATGCCAGCAACAAACAGAAAACACCTGTACCTCCAAAGATCAGGAAAAAACCGGCCAACAATTTAAGACCAAGAGGCAGAGGTTTCATTTATTCCATGGTGATCTCGACTTCGATAGGTTGGAGTGCGGCATCCACTTTCTCATAGTACACCTGTCGCTTGGTGGCTTTGTGACGGCCAATCGCATGACCAATCAGTGCCCCCGCAATTGTTCCAATGGGTGCGTATACATAGCCTCCAACATAGGTTCCATACGCTGGATAAAGCGTTCTGTACGCCTGCAGTTCTAGCCGGCGATCCCCAATTTCACGCAGGTAACCAATGACCTCGTCAGTCGCTTGATATTCTTGATAGAGATCCACAAATGGGAGTAGGCGCACCATCGCATATGTCCCTCGATGAGGGATATCCGCGAAATCGTATGCGTGTCCTGCCTCATGGAGAGCAATGGTAGCGTCATCGGAGTAGAGGTGGGCCGTATTTGTGAATGGATTGTAATAGTCGCCATGCGGAAAGAGTCGACCCGGTAGAAGTACGTCTACGATCAGCGTTACCGGAAACCCGAGGAGGAGACGATAGGGCCACGCCATACGTTTGTTATGAACAAGGGCGCGCAGATCACTAACGGGCGAGTATTGATTTAATCTGAAGGTCGCTTCGTCAAATACCGGGCGCCTCCGGCTCTCAAGATACCGCGTAAGCGCATATTCAGTATCCTCAGAAATGGCATGATTGTTAAACTGCCAATTCCAGAGGATCAGCTTGAAGGGAAACGACAACACATTGCCAAGGAAATCCACTGCTGGTGATGGAGCGCCCCGGGTGACCTGTGGATGTGGACCTTGGCCTGTATAGGGGACCGTAGTCGCGCAGCCAGTCCCCATTGACACAGCTAAGCAAATCGCGGAGACTTGTCCCAACAAATATCTGTGCGTGCTTACCCCTGTTCGTCTTTGGATACTCCCTTAATAACACTGATATCCTCGATTTTGTCATCACTACTATAGATAATGATATAGCGGTCCGTATGAGACCGACCTGCGCCAAATTCCCAAGCGGTCCCGATGAACTCCCATACAAAGAATGTCGCCAGGTCCAGGATTGCGTGGAAAGCTGCCCGGCCAACGCTTGGTTCATTCCCCTTTGTCACAAGATACGTGTCAACGCGTTGACCTTTTTCATTGATCGTAGAAGTCTCTGGGGGACCGGACTTGGCAATTACCACCTGTCTCGGAGAACCAGGGAACATGATGGTCGTATCAATGTTCTCATGCCCATACATGGCCAT
>Ga0154343_124_pt1 | contig 20495 bp, 18 predicted proteins | sample RifGroA2_FD_115871 | JGI IMG/M metagenome (GOLD analysis project Ga0154343, IMG submission 115871) | Omnitrophica WOR_2 bacterium GWA2_63_20 | reverse complement strand
AAGCCAGGGACAAGCGACAAGCGACAAGCGACAAGAGAAAGCCGAAGAAACGGCAGGAAAGAGCGGGGGCAAAGAGAATATCGTCGACGCCGACTTCAAAGTGGAAGACGACAAGTGACGCCGGTGACGAAGCGGGATTATTACGAGATTCTGGGGGTGGAGCGCAACGCCTCGGTGGACGTGATCAAGAAGGCGTACCGGGCGCTGGCCATGAAGCATCACCCGGATCGCGTGCCCGCCGAGCACAAGAAAGACGCCGAGGAGAAATTCAAGGAGCTCTCCGAGGCGTATGCCGTCCTCTCGGATCCGCAGAAGCGGCAGGTCTACGACCAGTACGGCCACGCCGGGTTCGATCAGCGCTACTCCACGGAGGACATCTTCCGGGGCGCGGATTTCGCCAGCATCTTCGAGGATCTGGGATTCGGCGGGGGCGGGTCGATCTTTGAGCAGCTCTTCGGCGGCGCCTTCGATCTCTTCGGCGGCGGGGGGACCCGGCGCAGCGGCCGCGGAGCGGATTTGGGCTATGAGCTGGAGATTGCCTTCGAGGAGGCGGCCAAGGGTCTGACGAAGACCGTAATGATTCCCCGTCGGGAAGTGTGCGCCGACTGCCGCGGCGAAGGCGGGGAGCGGATCAGCTGTTCGACGTGCCGGGGCGCCGGGCAGATCCGCCAATCGGCGGGCTTCATGGTGATCGCGCGCACCTGCCATGCCTGCGGCGGGCGGGGCAGCAGCCTCAAGAAAGCGTGCCCGCACTGCCGGGGCGAGGGCCGCGTGGCCGTTGAGCGCAAGATCCACGTGAAGATTCCCGCCGGCATCGAAGACGGCATGCGGCTGCGCCTCGCCGGGGAGGGCGAGGGCGGCACGCGGGGCCGCGGCGATCTCTACGTGTTGATCCGTGTTGCGCCGCATCCGGTGTTTCAACGCGAAGGCTCGCATCTCATCGTGGAGTATCCGGTGCATCTGCCGCAGGTGGCGTTGGGCGCGGAGGTCGAGGTGCCCTCGCTCAACGGGCGCGTGTCGATGAAGATTCCCGCCGGCACGCAAAGCGGGACGGTCTTTCGCATCCGGGGCAAAGGGCTTCCGGATGTGCATGGCGGTCGGGTGGGGGATCTGCTGGTGCGGGTCGTCGTCCAGACGCCCACGCGCCTGACGGGCCGGCAGCGGCAGCTCCTCGAAGAATTGACCAAAACGTTTGACGGGAGCGCGTAAGAAGATGCCGACGTATGAGTATGAGTGTCAGAAGTGCGGCAAGACGCACGAAGCGTTTCAATCGATCACGGCCAAGCCGCTGACGAAATGTCCTCGATCGAAGTGTGGAGGCCGGCTTAAGCGGCTGCTCGGTCGGGGCGGCGGCTTGCTGTTCAAAGGCTCCGGGTTCTATATCACCGACTACCGCAGCAAGAGCTACCACGAGGCCAAGAAAAAAGACCAGTCCTTCGGCGCGGCTCAGGACAAGCCAGCCTCCTCGACGACCGCCTCTTCCTGCAAGCCCTCCGGCTGTGACAAGCCCTCCTGTCCGTCGAAATAGTCCCCGCATCTGGTGGGCCGTCACCGGCGGCTACGCCGTCGCCATCGCCGTGCTGGCGGTGCTCCCGCCGACTCCCGGCATATCGGTGGGCTACCTTGACAAGCTGGCGCATCTTTGCGAGTATGCGCTGTTCGCGTGGTGCCTGCGGCGTGCGGCGCACGCCTCCGCCTTCAGCCGATCATCGGAACTTCTCCTTGCCCTGGGGTTCTCCATCGCCTATGGCGCGCTGTTGGAGGGGATACAAGGCGTGCTCGGCTACCGGTCCGCGGAGTGGGGCGACGTGATCGCCAACACCGTCGGCGCCGTCATCGGCACAGGGTTCGACAAAAAAGTTCGTTGAATGTGAACATGACACACACCTGAGGTTTTCGACAGAGCAGTTGAACCCATTCAGATGAAACAGCGGCTTGATCGGATCTTCGTCGAGCTGGGCCATCACCTGCCCTACACCCTCATCAGCTCCCTGATCGCGATGGGCGCGGTGTGGTATGTCGGCACGGCCAAGCCGGAGGCGCTCGCCGTCCAGGCGCACGGCTCCTTCCATCTCTTGCATCCCCTGCACGTGGCCCTCAGCGCGATTGCCACCACCTCGGTGTTCTGGCGCTACGAGCGCAAGTGGCTCAAGACGCTGCTCGTCGGCCTGTTGGGCACGCTCATTCCGTGCGGGTTCTCCGATTACATCTTCCCCTTTCTCGGCGGACGGATACTGGGGCAGGCGATGGAGCTGCACGTCTGCCTCATCGAGCACCCCACGCTGGTGGTCCCGTTTGCGGCGCTGGGCGTCGTCGGGGGGCTGCTGTTTGAAGAGCGGGTGGCGGGAGGCTCCGTGTTCTCGCATGGCGCGCATGTGTTTGTCAGCAGTTTGGCGTCGTTGCTCTATCTGGTCTCCTTCGGCTTCACGTCGTGGATGAGCGACATGCACCTGGTGTTCCCGGTGTTCCTGGTGGTGGTCGTGGCGGTCTGGATTCCGTGTTGTATCAGCGACATCGTCATCCCGGTGAGCGCCGCCCACAACCACTAGGAAACACAACCGACCTGTGAAATGTTAAATGTGTAATGTGTAAGGGAAACGTTAGGCGCCCGCCTCCCAAATTTTTTCCATTACACTTTACACATTTCACGTTACACAAACCTGTTGTTTGCCTTGTGTGATGGTGGCCATTGCGCCGTTTCAGGCCCTCCGGTATGACCTGGAGCGCGTGCGCTTAAGCGACGCGCTCTGCCCCCCGTACGATATCATCTCCGCCTCCGCTCGCGCGCAGCTGTGCGCGCGCTCCTCCTATAACTTCGTCCGATTGGAGCTCCCTGAGGAGGACGGTGATGCCGATCGCTACACCGCCGCGCGCCGCCTCTTGGAGTCATGGAGGCAGCAGCGCATCCTGGTGCAAGACGCGCAGCCGTCCATCTACCTGACCGAGCATGCCTTTCGCTGGGCCGGTCAGCGGTGGAGCCGCCTGGGCTGGATTTCGCTGCTGCGATTCACCCCGCCCCTCGCCGAAGGGACGTTGATCGATCAATCAAGTGGCGTTGGGCTGAAGCGCATTGATCGATCGTCGAATCGTCCACCGTTGGTTGCGCGAGGGGCGGGGTTCACCGGCTCGACGGCCGATCAGGTGCTGAGGCATGAGGCGACGTTCGACGCCCCGAAGGCCGACCGCGCCAAACTGCTCGAGACGGTCCGCGCGCAACTCAGCCCCATCTTCTGCATCGTGCCGGATGCGGATCATCAGGTGCAGGCGTTCTTGACGCGCTTGGCGCAGGCCGACCTCCCGACCGCGATGGCCGCCCTCGGCCCGTCCGATGGGCAAGAGACCGTCCGCCTGTGGCCGATCACCGATCCGCAGGCGATCGCCGGCCTTCAACAGCTCATCGCCCGCGGGCGCGCGCTGGTCGCCGACGGCCACCACCGGTTCGCGGTGGCCTGCTCGCACCGCCACCTGTGCGAGGGGGTGATGACCTATTTCGCCTGTTCGGATGACCCCGCCGTGCAGGTCCATCCCATCCATCGGGTGGTGCATGGGGCTGCCATCAACCCGGCCGCGTGGCAGGCTCATCTGCAAGAACTCTGTGACTGGGAACCGGCGGCGTCCGTGGAGGACGGTTGGCAGCGGCTGAGCCGTGCCGACGGGGTCGGGAGCTTCCTCTATTACACCCCACCGCAGGCGGCGGTGGTGCGGGTTCGGGGGGAGGTCCTGGCGCAGTTCGCTCGAGACACGTCGCTGCCCCAGCGTCTGGCGCAGCTGGATGTGACGATCCTGCACCATCTCCTGTTGCCTCGTCTGGCCGGCTCGGGGTTGCCGGTTGAGGCGGTGCGCTACACGCCGGATTTCCGCGAGGCCGTCCAGATGACTCAGGAGGCTCAGCTTGCGTGCGCGTGGGGGCTCCGCCCTCTTCCCCTTGGAACGGTGTTCGAGCTCGCCTCGCAGCAGCTCGCCCTGCCTCAGAAGTCCACCTATTTCTATCCCAAGGCACCTGCCGGGCTGGTCGTCTACTCCCTCGATTGACGGTCGTCGCCCGCCTGTGTTACGATACCCATTCACGCCATGAAGCTGTTCAGCCGACCACGCAGCGCGTTTTCTCGAAGGCCCAAGCGCGACATCCCGGCAGGGTTGTGGAGTAAGTGCGAGGGGTGCTCGCAGCTGCTCTACCATAAGGCGCTCGAGGAGAATTTGAAGGTCTGCTCGAAGTGCGAGTTCCATTTTCCCCTCACCGCCGCCGAGCGCCTGGGGCTGTTGATCGATGCGGGCACCTTCGAGGAGTGGGACGCCGACCTCGGCCCCGCCGATCCGCTGAACTTCCAGGGCCCCAGGGCCTATCGCGAGAAGCTGAAAGAGGATCAGCAGCTCTGCCAGATGCGCGATGCCTGCCTGACCGGGACCGGCACCCTCGACGGTCGTCCCATCGTCTTCGGCACGACCGACTCGCGCTTCATGATGGGGTCGATGGGCTCCGTCGTGGGCGAGCGGTTGACGCGGGCCATTGAGCGGGCCGTTGAGCTGAAGCGTCCGGTCGTGATCGTCTCGGGCTCAGGCGGCGGGGCGCGCATGCAGGAGGGATTGATCAGCCTCATGCAGTTGGCCAAAACCGCAAGCAGCCTGATGAAGCTGGACGAGGCCGGCGGGATGTTCATCTCGGTCCTCACCCATCCGACCATGGCGGGGGTCCTGGCCAGCTTCGCGGCGCTGGGCGATCTGATCCTGGCGGAGCCGAAGGCGTTGATCGGCTTCACCGGGCCGCGGGTCATCGAACAGACGATTCGGCAGAAGCTCCCCGAGGGGTTTCAGCGGTCCGAGTTCCTCTTGGAGCACGGGCTGATCGACCTCATCGTGCATCGCCGACACCTCAAAGCGGTCCTGGCGCGCTGCCTCGGCTACCTCACCTGATGGCCCAGGTCAGTCTTCGCCACATCTCAAAAATCTACCCCGGCGACGTCGTCGCGGTCAAGGAGGCGAATCTCGGGGTGGAGAGCCGCGAATTCCTCGTGATCGTGGGCCCCTCCGGGTGCGGGAAATCCACCCTCTTGCGCATGATCGCCGGACTGGAGGATGTCTCCACCGGAGAGGTGTGGATCGGCAACAAGCTCGTCAATCTGGTGCCTCCCAAAGACCGCGATATCGCGATGGTCTTCCAGAACTACGCGCTCTATCCCCACATGACCGTCTTTGAGAACATGGCCTTCGGCTTGAAGCTGCGGGGCTTTCCTCGTCGCGAGATCGCCACCCGCGTCCGGGAGGCGGCGCAGATTCTGGGGATCGAACCGCTCTTGCAGCGCAAGCCCAAGGAGCTCTCCGGCGGGGAACGGCAGCGCGTGGCGGTGGGGCGGGCCATCGTGCGCAAGCCGGTCGTGTTCCTGTTCGATGAGCCGCTGTCCAACCTCGACGCCAAAATGCGGGTGCAGATGCGCACCGAGATCCGCAAGCTCCACCTGCGCCTGCAGACGACGATGGTCTACGTCACCCACGACCAAACCGAGGCGATGACCATGGGCGACCGGATCGTGGTGATGAATCAAGGGTTGATTCAGCAAGTGGCCGATCCCATCACCATCTATGAGCATCCGGCCAATCGGTTTGTGGCCAGCTTCATCGGGTCGCCCCAGATGAATTTCCTCACAGGCGCCATCCAGCAGCATGACGGGCAGCTCTTCTTTCATGAAGGCGCGTTCCGGGTGCGGATCGTCGATGACATGGCGCCCCACTTGGCGGCCTATGAAGGCAAGGAGGCGATCTTCGGCATCCGTCCTGAGGATCTCTACGACAAGCTCTTCGTGGCCGAGGCTCCCGTCGAGAGCACCGCCACGGCGACCGTGGAAGTTGTGGAGCCGATGGGCTCCGAGGTCTACCTGCACCTGAAGGTCGGCCGCCATCCCGTGATCGCTCGGGTGGGTCCGCAGGCCCGTCCGGAAATCAACCAGGATATGGATATCGTCTTCGACATGGGCAAGGCGCATTTCTTCGACCCGCAGACTGAACAAGCGATCGTCTGATCGCCTCCAGCTCCTTACACCGACACACCATGATGGCGACGCGGGGTCTGTCCACGAGAGCGACGACCTTGATCGCGGTGAAATGGGCCACCGTGATCCTCTGGGTGGTCGTCTCGGGACTCAGCCTTGCGGCGTTGCTGGCTCCGACCCCTCCCGATCTCGTCACACTCCACGGCCTGACGATCGCCTTGATCGCCCTCACCGTTTCCAGTTGGTTGCTGGTGGCCTTCTCGCTGGCGATGGTCTTCAGCGCCGCCGCAGGGCTGCTCAGCCTCTGGATGCTCAGCGCCTCCCACGGGGCCCCGCTGCTCTGGACGGATGTGCTCGCGCTGGTCGTCTTGAACGGTCTGGCCGGGATGCGGCAACACCGGCTTCAGCGCCGGATGCATCGTCTCAAGCAGCAAGTCAATGATGTGAGCGAGGGCGTCTCGCTGCACGCGCAAGAGCTTCGCCAAGCACAGCAGAGCCACGAAGCCCTCACGTACAAGCTGGCGAGATACCAACGGTTGCACGCCGTCGCCGAACAGTTGGTCCGCCTGGTGGAGTTGGAGACCATCGCCCAGTTGGCGGTCGAGCAGGCGTTTGCGCTGATCGGGAAGTCCGAGGCGTGCCTGCTGCTGCTGGCGGACAAGCCCCGCCCTACGGGTGGGTACCACCAGGCGCTGGCCCTCCGCGCCTCGAAGCGCGGCGAAGGGCTGTCGCCGATCCAGATGAAGCTGGGCGATCAATTTGATCACTATGTGGTGCGCACCCAGCGGCCGCTGCTCGTCAATGACGTCCGTCGGGATTTCCGGTTCACCGCCTCGGCGGCCACGGATCGGCCGATCAGCTCGGTCATCGCCTGTCCCATCACGATCGGCGAGACGGTCGAAGGGGTCCTGCGGCTCGACAGCGTTCGCCCGCAGGCCTACACGCAGGATGACCTCAGGTTTCTCGACATCCTGCTCGATCTCCTCAACACGGCCCTGGCGAATGCCAGGCTCTTTGCCCAGACCCAGCAGCTGGCGATCACAGACGGCTTGACCGACCTCTACCGCCGGCAACCGTTCCTGGAGCAGCTCGCCCGCGAAGTGGCGCGGGCGAGCCGCAGTCGAGAGTCCTTGGCGGTGATGATGCTCGACATCGATCACTTCAAGCGCTACAACGACACGTATGGTCACAGCGCCGGCGACCTCATCCTGAAGGCGGTCGCCTCCCTCATGCGCAAGACCATCCCTCCGGATGGCATCTGCGCGCGGTATGGAGGAGAGGAATTCGCGATCGTGTTGCCGAAGGCCTCCAAGGCGGTCGGAACCGAGATCGCCGATCGCCTTCGCCAGTCGGTGGAAGCCCATGTCCGGCCCATGGGCAATGGCCAGCGTGACGCGGTGACGGTGTCCGTGGGGGTGGCGACCTTCCCCGAGGATGCGCAGTCCGACCTGGAGCTCATCCGGCGCTCTGACCAGCGGCTCTACCACGCGAAACGTTCCGGGAGAAACCAAGTGTGCTCGACATGATGAGCTGTCAGCAGTCAGCAATCAGCAGTCAGCAAGAACGCCAATGATCTTAAGCTGATTGCCGATTGCTCATGAACGAATTTTCCTGATGCTTATCCTCGCGCTGTGGATGCTGGCGGTGCTCTCCGGGCTGTTGTGGAGGCGGGGGCCGACCATCCTGTTGAGCGCCGCGGTGGTGATCCTGTGGGGGATCGGTTCACCGTCGCATCTGAGGTCCCCGAGCGGATGGGTTCACCTGATCGTGTTGGGTGCCACCCCGGCGTGGCTGTTCGCGCTTCGCGCGCGCTTTGACAAGCGGCTGAAACGCTTGTTGAACGCCGAGGCGATGCACCTCAGCCGGTTGAAAATCCACCGGCAGGAGCTCCTCGAGCTGCGAGCCGCCACGAGTCAGCTGGAGTCCCAGATTGCGCAGATCACCGATCTCTACCATGTGACGAAGCAGACGTCGAAAGCCCTCCATGCGGATGAGCTCTTTCGCCGGTCGCTTGAGATCCTGCCGCGCTTGCTGACGGCGCGGGGGCTGCGCCTGATTGACTGTGGGGGGACGCCTGAGAATCCTCTGGTGTTTCGAGCCTCGCGGCAAGGTCATCAGCCGTTGGTGGTGGACGCTCCAGGCCCCTTGGTTCCCTTTGAGCGAAATATCCTGCAGGAGGTTCAGCGCAACGCCCAACCGGGTTGCGCTACCCGAAACCACCAAGACGAGCGGTGTCCCGCGGAGCTGTCCAACGTGGCGTGGGCGCCCCTGTGGAGCGAGCAGCGTCCCACCGGCGTGCTCGTGGCTGACGAGCTGCCCAGCGATCAGGCGCCGACGCTCTCCGTGGTGGCCAATCAGCTCTCCTTGCAGCTGGCCCGCGTGCATTTCTATCAGGCGGTGGAGTCGATGGCCGTGACGGATACCCTCACCGGCCTCTTTGTCCGACGGTACTTCACGGAGTTGGCGTTGGAGGAGCTGCAGCGCTCCAGCCGTCACCGGCTTTCCTGCGCCTGCCTGCTGGTGGATTTGGACCACTTCAAGCAGCAGAACGACACCTATGGGCATCTGACCGGCGACGTCGTGCTGCGGGAGGTGGCGCAGTTGCTGCATCGCAACCTCCGGGAGGTCGATCTCATCGCCCGCTTCGGGGGCGAGGAGTTCATCCTGCTCTTGATCGAAACGAACGTTGACCACGCGATGGCGGTCGCCCAACGTCTGCGGCAGCTCGTGGAACTCCACCCGATTCGGGCGTATGATGAAACCTTGCGGCAGACCGTCAGCATGGGGGTGGCGATGTTCCCGGACGACGGCCAGGAGTTCCAGCAGCTCATTGATCGCGCCGATTGCGCGCTGTATGCGGCCAAACGCGCGGGCCGCAATCGCGTCCTCCGCTGGTCCCCCAACACCGTGATCAGTGACTAGTGGTTAGTGACCAGTGAAATGCAGACGCAAAGAATGGGTCTCGCTTTTTGGGATTGCCGATTTTCGCTGATCACTGACCACTAACCACTGATCACTAGTCACTAGCCACTGATGCAGGTCTGGGGCGGGGTCGATTTTGGCGGGACGACTATCAAGCTCGGCCTCGTCACGCGGCAAGGGCGGGTCATCGCCCGGACGACCCTGGCAACCCGTCAGCACGCCGACCCCGACGCCTTCGCGCGCGGAGTCGCCTCGGCCTTGCACAGGCTGTCGCGCGCTCACAGGGCCCGTCTGCTGGGGGTCGGGGTTGGGGCACCCGGCTTGATTGACACGACGCGCGGGTGCATCCATCGATTAACCAATGTGCCCGGAGGCTGGCGAGGGGTTCGGCTCGGCGCGCTCCTTGAGCGGCGCGTGCGATGCCGGTGCGTGCTCGACAATGACGTGAATGCGGTCGCGCTCGGGGAGTGGTCGTTCGGGGCGGGGCGCGGCACCCGTCACAGCGTCTACGTCACGCTGGGGACCGGCGTGGGCGGGGGCATCGTGCTGAACGGACGCCTGGTCCGCGGGGCGATCGGCTCTGCCGGGGAAGTGGGACACATGGCGATGGCGTTGAACGGTCCTCGCTGCGCCTGCGGCCGGCTGGGTTGCCTGGAGGCTTTTGTGAGCACCGCGGCGATTCTCCGGCGGGCCCGGCGGGCGATGCGTCAAGGCGCTCGGGTGTTGCGTTCGCTGGCCGAACGAGCGGGCGGCCTGACGCCTGAGGTGGTGGCGCGTGCCGCCGTGGCAGGGGATCAGGCGGCGCGCGGCATCTGGCGGGAGGTCGGCGACGCCCTCGGCCGCGGGCTGGCCAACGTCGTGAATCTCTTGAATCCCGAGCGCATCGTCATCGGCGGCGGCGTGGGGAAGGCGTGGAGGTTGTTTGCGCCGCAGATGCGCGCGAGCTTACGGGCCCACGCGTTTGAGGCTCCGGCCAAGGCTGTGTCGGTGGTGCGCTCACAGCTCGGTGACCGCGCCGGCATCATCGGAGCCGCGGTGCTGGCGTGGGAACAGCGTCGACATGGAGGGATGCCATGAAGCTCTTCTTGGATTCGGCGAATCTGAAGGAGATTGACGAGGCGCTGCGTTGGGGCGCGATTGACGGGGTGACGACCAACCCCAGCCTCGTGGCCAAAGAGCAGCGCGACTTTCTCCCCCTCATTCAGGAGATCTGCCGACGGGTCAACGGCCCGATCAGCGTCGAGACGATCTCGCGCGATGCCGAAGGGATGTGCGCCGAAGGGCGGGCCTTCGCACACATTCACCCCAACGTCGTCGTCAAGTGCCCCCTCACCAAGGAAGGCCTCAACGCCACGCGCCGGCTCTCCTCTGAGAAGATTCGCGTCAACGTCACGTTGTGCTTTTCCGCCACCCAAGCGCTCCTGGCCGCCAAAGCCGGGGCCACCTTCATCTCGCCGTTTATCGGACGGCTGGATGACATCAGCCAGGATGGGATGTTTCTGATTCGCCAGATCAAGGCCATCTACACCAACTACCGCTTCTCGACCCAGATCCTCGTGGCCAGCGTCCGGCATCCGCTGCATGTGGTGGAAGCCGCCACGATCGGGGCGGATATCGCGACCTTGCCGTTTAGCGTGCTCGAGGCGCTGGTCAAGCACCCGTTGACCGACATCGGGTTGGACCGATTCCTCAAAGACTGGGACAAGCTTCCGGAGTCGGCTCGTCGATGGCAGCAGCAGCTCTCCACAGGATCCGCGGCCCAGTCGATGCGCGCGTCCCCAACCGTGGAGCGAGTCGTCTCGTGACCCATTCGACGCGGCCTTCGGCCTTGGCTCACGTCATGGTGAGTGAGCTTCGGCGAGTCGAACCATGAGATTGTCCCATCGGTGTCTCGTGGCGGTGCTCCTGACGGCCACCGCCCAACCGGTCCGCGCCGAGGAGGAGGTCAACGCGCCTCGGCAGCGGGTCAAGCAGCTTGTGGCGCAGGGATCGTACGGCGAGGCGCTGAAGGAGCTGGACCGGCTGGCCCCGGACGACCCCGTGCTGCAGGCCTACCGGATGCTGTGCGAGAAACGGCTGCGCGCGGAGGACCAGTGGGCGCGCCTCAGTTCGGCGCAGGTGGCGGCCTTGCAGGAGGCCCTCGGTCGGGAAGACAGCGCCCAGCGACGGGCGGAGGCGCAGACCCGGGCGGTGGAGCGTCAGATTCAACGGGAGCAGGCGGCATGGGACCGCCAACTGGAAGCCGCCGGCCGCCAGATCGCTGTGGAACAGCGCGCACAGGAGCACGCGAAGCGGCTTGAGGCCGCACGACGTCGCCAAGCCGCTCGCTTGAAGCGTCTCGCCGCGCTGCGCCCATCCTCAACCCCGCCACCCCCAACGCCTCCTCCTTCGATCGAAACCCCTGAGCCATCCCAACCGGCAGTCGCCTTCGAACCTGCCCCCCCGCCACAACCGTCCCGGGTCACCGTCGAAATCCCCCCCGGCTCTGGCGAAAGACGAGCCGAGGGAATGGGCCCCGGCCCCGCTGTGCCAAGGCCCAGGACTCCTGGAGCCGTCGAGCTCGAATCGGTTCAGGTCCAGGTCGTCGAGCCCGCGCGGGTTCCTGAAGGGCCGACGCCTGGACCGCCCCGTCCTCCGGGCGCGGTCCAGATCTTCGCCGATCACATGACGATGGTGCAGGAGCGCAACCTCGCCCAGGCCCAGGGGCATGTGCGGATCGAGTTCGAAGAGGGGGAACTGACCTGCGATCGGCTCACGCTCTTTACCGACACCAAGGACGCCTACGCGGAAGGGGACGTGCGGGTCAGGCGCGGGAAGGAATTGTATCGGGCTGAGTTGGCGCACTACAACCTCAACACCCACAAGGGCCGCTTCCTCCAGGCAGCCATCGCGCAGCCCCCGTGGTATGAAGGGGGTCAGGCGGCGGAGCATCTCGCCGAGGGCGTCATGCGCGTGACCCCCGGCTATCTGACCTCCTGCTCGCATGAGCCGCCGCACTACCGGTTCCAGGGCCGGACGGCGACGGTGTTCGCCGAGGAGGCGCTGGTCCACGGGCGCCACGTCACGTTGTTTGTCGAGGACTTCCCGCTCATTTATCTGCCGTGGCTCTCCGTGGCAGATCGCCAGTCGCCGTTCTTCTTCCTCCCTGGAAAAAATAAGCTCTGGGAGCAGTTCGTCCTCATGGGCTACCGCTATGAGTGGCCGTTGGACCATCAAGGCGCGCTGCGCTGGGACTGGCGCCGCGCCTTCGGGTGGGGGTTCGGGGTGGATCACCACTTTGACACCCCGCCCGAGAAGTTTGGCAAGGGGCTGGTCAAGCTCTACTACAACGAAGAGCGCAACATGCGCCGCCCGGAAAGCGATCTGCCCAAGGGGGCGGGGATGTTCCGCTACCGGGCGCTGGTCCGCCACCAGTGGCGGCCCCTACCCGATACGTCCATGGTGACGGATTACCAGCGGTTCAGCGACGAGGATTTCCGGAAGGAGTTTCTCTTTCGTGAGGAGTACCTCGAGGACAAAATCTCGGACTTCATGATGTCCACGATCACCAGCACCGAGGGCTACAGCTTAGGCCTGTTGGAGACCGAGCGGGTGAACCGGTTCAACACGCTGGATGAGACCCTCCAGGCCACGCTGGATGTTCGGCCTGGACGCATCGGCGTGTCGAACCTCTTTTCCGAAACGAAGCTGGATGCCGTCAGCTTCAATACCAAGCGCGCCCGCTCGGACAACGACACGGACGCCGTGCGGGTGGACTGGTTTCAACGGTTGCGCTATGCGCTCAACTGGTTCCGGCCGGTGGAGGTGACCCCCACCGCGGCCGTCCGGCAGACGTATTACACCAAAGACATCCAGGGTGGCGCCGAGCGGCCGCAGGGCAAGCGCGACGTGCTCAGCGGGCAATTCTCGCTTGGCAGCGATGCGAGCCTCAAGCTGTTCCGCATCTTTCCCGTGGCCAGCAATGTCGCGGGGCTGAACCTGAATCTCTTGCGGCATGTGGTGACGCCGACGGTCGCCTATACCTACGTGCATCAACCCACAGCCCCGAGCAGCCTTTTCAGTTTCTCTGCGGCTGAAGGGCCGTCGAACCGAGTCACCTTCGGGCTGGAGAACAAACTCCAGACCAAACGGCCGAGCGGCGCAGCCGGCAAGCTCCGCAGCGTGGACCTGGCCCGGTGGACGGTGTCCTTGCCCTACACCTTTCGCGGCAATGCCAACAAGCCGGGGGGGCGGTTCGGCGACTGGTCGTTTGATCTGGAGCTGACGCCGTGGCGCTGGCTGCGCATCGAGTCCGACTGGGCGTATCCGAGCCATTTCCTCAAAAACTCTCGGGATCGGCGGATGACGAGCTGGAACCTTGACGTGGTGATGGCGGGCGGCAGGCGTGGGCAGACCAAGACCCCATCGACCGGCCAGCCGGTCTCGCCGGAGCACGAGGCGTTGAGCGAGCCGGAGGTGCTGGAAAGCCGCCAAAGCTTTGAGCCGGGACCTCGGGGCGCCCTCACCGGCCTCCTCATGCCGGAAGGCCAATGGTACCTGGGATTCGGCCATCGCTACTCCCACAACGATAAGACCGAGGAGGTCGTGCAATTCGACTGGCGCCTCAGCAAGAAATGGGAGATCGGCACGTACCACCGCTTGACCTTCAAACAGGTCGCCGGCGGCTCCAAGCGGTTCAATAACGTGCGGGAGCGCCAGTACATCCTCCGCCGGGACCTGCACGACTGGATCGCGGAATTCGTCTACCGGGTGGACCGGGAGTTCGGGGAAGAGGTGTTCTTCACCCTGACCCTCAAGGCCTACCCCGAGATGCCCATCGAGATCGGCGAGACCTACCATCAGCCCAAGCTCGGCTCCCAGAGCAGCCCCTTCTCTCCCGTCCCCTGACGCGGGGGGCGCCATGGGGAATTGCTGAGGTCACCTCTGTTTGCTATACTATGATTTTCGGTCAATCCTTCAACTCGAGAGCCTAGGCGATGAACATCAGCGTGATTGGATCCGGACATGTCGGCCTGGTGACCGGGGCCTGTTTTGCGGATTTGGGGCACCAGGTGCTGATGGTCGATCATGACCGGAAGAAAATCGCCGCCTTGAAGGCGGGCAAGATGCCGTTCTACGAGCCGGGACTGGAGGAACTCGTCCATCGGGGCGTGGAGGAAGATCGGCTGCGATTTACGACGTCCACCGCCGAAGGGGTGCGTCATGGCACGATCATCTTCCTGTGCGTCGGCACCCCGGCGCGCCCCAACGGGGAGGCGGACCTGACGGCGGTGGAGGAGGTGGTGCGTGACGTGGCGCAGGCCGTGCGCGAGTACCGCCTGATTGTGGAGAAAAGCACCGTCCCTGTCCAGACGGGCGAATGGATCGCGCGCATCTGCCGGGGTTCGGTTCGCCGCGGGGTGGCCTGTGATGTGGCCTCGAACCCCGAATTCCTGCGTGAGGGGCAGGGCCTTCAGGACTTTCTCCATCCAGACCGGATCGTGCTGGGGGTGGAGAGCAAGCGGGCCAAGGAGCTGCTGCTAGCACTCTACAAACCGCTCAACGCCCCAGCCGTCGTCACGGACGTCAAGAGTGCTGAGCTGATCAAGCATGCGTCCAACTCGTTTTTGGCGATGAAGATTTCGTTCATCAATTCCGTCGCGCAGATCTGCGAGCGGGTCGGGGCGGATGTGATGCAGGTGGCGGAGGGGATGGGCCTGGACCGCCGCATCGGCCGGGCGTTCCTCGACGCCGGCGTGGGATACGGCGGCTACTGTTTCGGGAAGGACGTCGCGGCGTTTACCCAGATTGCCGAAAAACTTGGCATCGATTTCCAACTGCTCAAGGCCACGGCCCGCGTCAATGCCGAGCAACGACAGCGGCTGGTCAAACGGGTCGAGGAAGCCTTGTGGAACCTCAACCGAAAAACCATCGCGGTCCTGGGCCTCTCCTTTAAGCCGGACACGGATGACCTGCGTGATGCGCCGTCCATCGATATCATCCGCTCGCTGCGCCAGGAAGGTGCGGTCATCCGAGCCTTTGATCCTCAAGCCATGGCACAGGCGAAAGCGCTGCTGCCGGGCGTGACCTTTTGCAAGAGCGCCTACGAGGCCGTGCGCGGCGCGGACTGTCTCATCCTGATGACCGAGTGGAACGAGTTCAAGGAGCTCGAGTTTGCGCGTATCAAGAAGCTCATGCGCCAGCCCCTGGTCGTGGATGGGCGCAACCTCTACCAACCCAAGACGCTTCAGCAGCTGGGCTTTCGCTACATCGGCGTGGGGAGAGGAGAGCCATGGGATCAGCGTTGATTCGCGGCGTGAAGGTCAAGGAGCTGAGGGTGATTCCGGATGAGCGCGGGCGCCTCTTTGAGATCTTGCGCCGGGACGACCCGCTGTTCACCTCCTTCGGCCAGGTGTATTGCACGACCGTGAACTATGAGGTGGTGAAAGGGTGGCACTACCATAAAAAACAGACGGATAATTTCGTGTGTGTGAGCGGGATGATCAAGCTCGTGGCGTATGACACGCGGCCCCGCTCGCCCACCAAAGGCCAGCTGAACGAGTTCTGCATCGGCGTGCACCACCCGCGCCTCGTGCAAATTCCGCCCGGCGTCTACCATGGATTCAAGGGGATCAGCCATCCCGAGGCGGTGGTGATTAACGTGCCGAATGAGCCCTATCATCACCGGCGTCCGGATGAGTACCGCTTGGATCCTCACACCAACGAGATTCCCTATGACTGGAACCGAGTGGACCGCTAACCAACAGTGGTCAGTGGGCAGTGGTCAGTGGCGTCGAGCGTCCTGGTCACTGGTCACTCCGTGGCGATGAAGGGTGTGATTCTTGCAGGCGGGCTGGGGAAACGCTTGGAGCCGCTCACGCGGATCACCAATAAGCACCTCCTGCCCGTGTACGATCGGCCGATGATTTACTTTCCCGTTCAAACCCTCGTGGACGCCGGCCTCACCGAGATCATGCTCGTCGTCGGCGGCAACCATGCCGGAGAATTCCTGCGGCTCCTGGGCAACGGCGCGGAGTTCGGCCTGCGGCATCTCAACTACACCTACCAACGCGCCGAGGGCGGGATCGCGGAAGCGCTGAGCCTGTCCGAGCACTTTGCCGACGGGGAGCGGCTGGTGGTCATCCTGGGCGACAACATCCTTGAACAGGGCATCCGCCCCTCGGTCGAGCGCTTTGCGGCCCAACCCTCCGGCGCGCGCCTCCTGCTCAAAGAGGTCGAGGATCCCGGGCGGTTTGGCGTGGCGGAAGTGCGCGAGGGGAAGATCGTGGGGATTGAGGAGAAACCAGCCCGGCCGAAATCGTCGTTCGTGGTGACCGGCGTCTACATGTACGATGGCGCCGTCTTCGACATCATCAAGACGCTGAAGCCCTCCGGCCGCGGCGAGCTGGAAATCACGGATGTGAACAACGCGTATCTGCGCCGGGGCCAACTGGCCTACGATGTCCTCGAAGGCTGGTGGACGGACGCCGGGCTTCCCGAGACCCTCTACCGGGCGACAACCTTGGTGCGCGAACGGGCCCTGCAGCGTCAGCAGCAGACCGTGACGGCATGACGTGTCGTCACCTTTCGTCACCAGCAGGGCATTCAAAAGGTTTCGTAACCAGCATGTCGCTCAAGAGCATTCGTAACCGTTCGTCACTGATATGAGAATCCTGGTCACAGGTGGGGCGGGGTTCATCGGCTCGCATGTCGTGCGGCATTGGCTCAGAGCGCATCTGAGCGATGAGGTGGTGACGCTCGACCTGCTGACCTATGCCGGGTTGCGCAGTCGCCTGGAGGACGTTGACGGCGATCCCCGGCATCGCTTTGTGCAGGGCGACATCTGCGACGCCTCGACGGTAAAGCAGGCCATGGCGGGGTGCGAGGTCGTCGTGCATTGTGCCGCGGAGAGCCATGTGGATCGCTCCATCACCGACGCCGCCCCGTTCATCCGCACCAATGTCGAAGGCACGCGGATGCTGCTGCAGGGTGCCCTCGAGCTCGACGTCAAACGGTTCCTGCACGTCAGCACCGATGAGATCTACGGCCCCATCCTGGAGGGGAGCCATACGGAAGCCGCGAGCCTTCGGCCCCGGAGCCCCTACGCGGCGAGCAAAGCGGCCGGAGACTTGTTGGTCCACGCGTATCAGGAAACCTATCGCCTTCCGGCGATCATCGTGCGGCCCACGAATACCTTTGGCCCGCGGCAGCTGCCGGAGAAATTCATTCCCCTGTGCGTCACCAACCTGCTGGAAGATCTCCCGGTGCCGATTTACGGCGACGGGCAGCAGCGCCGCGGGTGGTTGTTTGTGGACGATCTGTGTCGGGCGTTGGAGTGCCTGATCACCTCAGGAGAGACGGGGATGATCTACAACGTCGCCAGTCCCTGGGAATTCCCCAATCTCGATGTGGCCAAGACCATTGTGGAACGGTTGGGCAAGGCTGAGGGATTGCTCGAGCTGGTCGCTGATCGTCCGGGACACGATCGTCGGTATGCCATGGATGATACGCGCCTCAAGGCCCTCGGCTGGAGGCCCATGGTCTCATTTGAGGACGCGCTTCGTCGGACGATTGAGTGGTATCAGACCCACCCGGCATGGTGGCAGCCGTTGAAGGTGCGACTCCGTGAAGATTCTTATCACTGGCTCAACCGGGCTGCTGGGGCAGGCGCTGGTCACGCGGCTCGCACCGTACGGTGAGGTCGCCGGCCTCTCGCGCCACGAGGTCTTGATGCCGGGCGAGTCGGCTCACGTCGTGTGTGATCTGACCGACGCGGAGGCGACCCGGCGGGCGATCCGGGCCGTCGCTCCCGATGTGGTGGTGCACACGCAGGCGCTCTCTGACGTGGATCGATGCGAGCAAGAGCCCGAGGAAGCGCAGCGCCTGAACGTCCATACGGTCGACCATCTCTGCCGCGCGCTGGAAACGTCCCAGCCGCTGCTGCTGGCGCTGAGCACCGATTACGTGTTTGATGGCCGCAAGGGGCGTCCCTATGACGAGGAAGACGCCCCAAATCCGTTGAGCACCTATGGCAGGACCAAAGTGGCAGGGGAGCGGCTGGCCCGTCGGTATGCGAAGGGCTACGTGATCCGTCCCAGCACCCTCTTCGGGACCGGACGCGTGAACTTCTGCGAGACGGTTGTCCAGCGCGTGCAGCGCGGTGAACCCGTCGAGGCGTTTGCGGATCAGACCACCTCGCCGACCTATACGGCCGATTTGGCCGAGGGCATTGAGGCCCTCATCACGGCGATGGGGACGTCCCTGCGCAACCGGCCTCGGCTCTATCACATGACGAATGCCGGTAGCGCGACCCGCGTCGACTTCGCGAAACGGGTGGCCGCGTGGCTCAACCAGGATGGCTCGCTGATCCGGGCGGTTGCGATGCGCGACCAGCACCTTTCGGCCCCGCGCCCCGCGTATTCGGCGCTCGCCAGCCGCCATCTGGCGCATGTCATCGGGAGGACCTTACGACCATGGGACGACGCCTTGCACGCGTATCTCAGAGCGCAACACTGGATCAATTAGCCACGCGCCTGAAGGCCAAGACCGCGCGCCTGGGCGTCATCGGCTTAGGCTATGTCGGGCTGCCCTTGGCGGTGGAGTTCGCCAGGGAAGGGTTCTCGGTCCTGGGGATTGACCTGGATCCTCGCCGCGTGGAGGGGGTGAATCGCGGCCGGTCGTACATCCCGGACGTTCCCAGCGACGATCTCCTCCAGTTGGCGCGCGCGAAGCGCTTGCGCGCCACCTCCAGCCCCGGCGAGCTGGGCGCGCTGGATGCCATCATCATGTGCGTGCCCACCCCCCTGCGGAAAACCCGGGAGCCGGATATCTCCTTCATCGTGGCGGCCGGGCAGGACATCGCCAAGACGCTGCGTCGTGGCCAATTGATCGTCTTGGAAAGCACGACCTACCCCGGCACGACCGATGAAGTCATCCTCCCGATGCTGGAGGCTCGGGGATTGACGGTCGGTCGTGATTTCGCGCTGGCGTTTTCTCCTGAGCGCATTGACCCGGGCAACACGCGCTACACCACGCGCACGATCCCGAAGGTCGTGGGGGGCGTGACGCCGACCTGCCGGAAGCTCGGCGGGCTGCTGTACGGCCAGATCATCCGGACGGTCGTGCCGGTGTCTTCCACCAAGGTTGCGGAGATGGTGAAGCTCTTGGAGAACACCTTTCGCGCCGTCAACATCGGCCTCGTGAATGAAGTGGCGCTGATGTGCGACAAGCTCGGGCTCGATGTCTGGGAAGTCATCAACGCGGCGAAGACGAAACCGTTCGGCTTCATGCCCTTTTACCCAGGCCCCGGCATCGGCGGCCACTGCATCCCCAGCGACCCGATGTATCTGGCGTGGAAGGCGAGGGCCCATGGATTCGAGGCGCGGTTCATCGAGCTGGCCGATCAAGTCAACCGGTACATGCCCCACTATGTCGTCGAGAAAATCGCGCGCGCACTCAATGCCCGCAAGAAAGCGCTCAACGGCTCGCGGATGCTCCTGATCGGTCTGGCCTACAAGAAAGATGTCAACGACACCCGCGATTCGCCGGCCTTTGACGTCGCCCAAGCCCTGCGCGAGCGCGGGGCCCGCGTGGCGTATCACGATCCCTACGTGCCAACTGCTCAGCTCAGCGGGGTGACGGTGCGCTCCACCCCCCTGACGTCCGGTCAGCTCGCCCGCAGCGACGCGGTCGTGATTCTGACGGACCATTCGAATGTCGACTACGAGCTGATTCGCCGTCGGGCCCCGCTGATCGTGGACACCCGCAACCACTACCGCGGGCAGGCCGGTCGGTTGGCCCGCGTGGTGAAACTGTGATGGCGCAGTGCTGTGTCGAACACCTCAGGCTTGTGTCATGTTCGATGTGTAAGGTGTAATGTAACTCCGTCAGAGCCATTACACATTACACAGTTCACATTCAACAAACGTGGAGGATTTTGACGGAGCAATGGCGCGCTATCTGGTGACCGGAGGGGCCGGCTTTATCGGCTCGCACGTCGTGGACCGGGCGGTCGCCGAGGGACACGCCGTGCGGGTGCTGGACGATTTGTCGACCGGACGGCTCGAGAACCTGCAGCAGGCGCGGGAGACAATCGAGTTCGTCCAGGGCGACATCCGCGATCGCGCGGCGGTCGCACGGGCCTGCCAGGGGATCGACTTCGTGATCCATGAAGCGGCGTGGCGCAGCGTCCCGAAATCGATGCACGATCCCTCGGGGTATGCCGAGGTCAACGTCGTCGGGACGGTCAATCTGCTGGAGGCCGCAGCCCGCGCCAAAGCCAAGCGGCTGGTGTGCATCTCCTCCAGCTCCGTCTACGGCGAGGGCAACCCGATGCCGCTGCGGGAGGATCAGCCGACCCGCCCCATCTCCCCCTACGCGGCCTCGAAGCTCGCCGCCGAGTTGATGTGCGGGCTCTTTTCCAGGGGGTATGGCCTTGAGACGGTGTGTCTGCGGTATTTCAACGTCTTCGGGCCGAGGCAGAGTCTCGAGAACGAGTACGCGGTGGTCGTGCCGAAGTTCATCACCTGCCTGTTGCGCGGCGAATCCCCGCCGATCTACGGCGACGGGCAGCAATCCCGCGACTTTACCTTCATTGACAACGTCGCCGAG
>Ga0154343_108_pt3 | contig 34242 bp, 37 predicted proteins | sample RifGroA2_FD_115871 | JGI IMG/M metagenome (GOLD analysis project Ga0154343, IMG submission 115871) | Omnitrophica WOR_2 bacterium GWA2_63_20 | reverse complement strand
GTCGACGTGCCCGATGGTGCCGATGTTGACGTGCGGCTTGGTGCGGGCGAATTTCGCCTTCGTGGCCATCAAGTCACCTCCGCGTTGACCGAACTGCTCACCCAACGCAACTCATGCAGGTGTTCAACGGAGCTGGAGACGGGAATCGAACCCGTGACCCCGTCCTTACCAAGGACGTGCTCTACCGACTGAGCTACTCCAGCACATTCGACAACGCTCAGTGCTGGATGCTGAGCCCCAGTCGACGCACCAGCATCGGCGCGCCCATCGCCCACGCACGGGGATGGAACCTGAGCGATATGGGTAGACAGATACCTCGATGTGGAGCTGTCACAGTCGTGCTTGCCAGGGAACGTTGCGGCCATAGGCTCACTGAAGGAAGGCTAGCAGAGCACCGGACGCAACACGCTGTGCGGATAATTCGGAGACACGCTCACGCTCGTTCACGTCAATTGCTGTCACAAGGCACAGAAAACTTGATTGTGACAGATCAGGAGAATCTGTCAAGCTTTTTCACCGCGTTCATCGCGGTATCGTTCAGCCACCGGTCCAGCGCCTCACGGGGAAATCGCCAGATCTTCCCCATCTTGACCGCAGGAATCTCTCCCCGCCGCGCCTTCCGGTAGATGGTGCCTGGCACGACGCCAAGATAGTGCGCGACGTCATCGACCGTCATCACCTTGCGCACCGCACCTCACTCCTTTCTCTCACCCATCACGTCTCGCAGAGACAAGACCCTATGATGGTATTCCATGAAGGCGTGACGAATAACAGTCGGTAGGGATAGAACTGTTAAGTATAGCAAGAAATCATGATTTGTCAAGCAGGAGATAGTGTTTGTTGGACTTTGTAGGCGTGTAGTGGCTGAGCGGGTAGCGGGAATCGGCGCCCTCCGCTCGCCTTCGGCTCGCTCCGGGTCGGCCATCCGCCCCGCCCATCGGAAGTCGCCGCTCCTGTTCGTCGCGGCTCGTGAATAAACTGAAGGCGGGGCTCCCCTCGATTCCCGCTACTTGCAGAGAACCGAGCGGGTAGCGGGAATCGAACCCGCGTGGCCAGCTTGGGAAGCTGGTGCACTGCCACTGTGCTATACCCGCGAAACAAGTTTATGCCAGCAGCTACTCCTTAAGTTCTAACACAATGTCGTCCAGGTCAATGGTAAACATGCTAATGTCGCTTATCGTCCCTCGTATCCGTACCTCGCTGCCATCTTGCGTAATCTTGAGCCAAGGGTAGTCTGAAAGGTTGACTTCTCCAGATACCATCACTGGGAAGACGGGACGGCCGCTGCCGTAAGAAGTTCTTAGGGTTACTCTCACCTGCCCGTCCTTCTTTGTGGCACCTGAAAATTCTAGGAGCCAGTCTACGTGATTTCCTATGTAGTTTTGGATTGCACCTGGTCGCTGCAAAGAAGGACGGGACATGATGTCGTCAAGAATCTCCCTCGGGGAAACAGCCAGTGCTATTGATACTCTCGGCTCTTGTTCTGTCAGATGAGCTTCCTCAGGGTTCCTTCTAGACTGCTCGAGTGATCGCTCGCCTATCTGGCAGGATCTGAAGGTAGGCAACACAACCATCACGGCTGCAAGAGAACCTACGCAACCGATAATTTTCACCCATGGAATCTTTTTGCTTCGACTGGCTCGGTTTGCGGATTCTTGCATGATGTAAGGTTGTCTTTGAAGGAGAGGATCAGGCTTTGTTCTAACTTCTCATCTCCAATTCGAATGCTCTACCACTTTTTCGTCTGCAGCGAATAAGTGGTGGGCAGGGGAGGGTTCGAACCTCCGTAGCGCTAGGCGCGTCGGTTTTACAGACCGATCCTTTTGGCCACTCAGGCACCTGCCCAAGACTGTGCAAATTCTTCGCCCCACTGAAGAATCAGGCGTAACAATCGTGTGTCACTGTATCTAACGTTGACAAGCCCCCATCGCATCTTCCGTCGGCTTACGTTGGGAGTAAGCTGGCGAACAAATGGCTTTGTAAACTGTTCGAGCGGAACTCCCGTTATCTGTGACCAGAAGTTTTTGAGCTGATTGATGTCCTGGTCGACATACGCATACACATGGATGCGCAGGCGCGATTCCGCTATCCCACAGACTCGTCTCAGAAAAGTTAGGAACAACGCAATAAGCCGTGGCTCGCTATTCGAAAACTCGACAAGGCAGCCGGTCTTTCTCCCTTCGGCCCAATAGAGCATGGTTCCAGCCACACGCAACTGCTCCTCGGCTGGCGTGAGCGGCGACTTGACCAGAAACTGCGGCTTCGTCTTATAGGTCGCGTAGTTTTGCTCACTGCCTCGTCGGCGCGAAATCCCGTGCTCCTGCATGATGTGGTAGACCCGCCAAAAGCTGAGACCCAATCGCGCTGCCACTTCACGCACGCTGAGCCGTTCCCCTTCGTAGAGCACACGGATTTGTGAGACCTCTTGTCCATTAGAAACACGGAATTGACGTCGTCTAGGCAAAACGCCGGAGGACCGAAGCTGCATAAGCAGTTGTCTTCCCCACCGCCCAGCTTCAATTTTTCGCTGCCTCAGATGTTCTGCTTGAGCTTCGGTCAGGGCAACATCCCGACACCACAGGCTCACGCTGCCTTTCGAGACTGGAATTTGTTGCATGATCTCGCGGTATGACAGCCCCTGCTTTCTCAGTTCCTGCGCAGCCTGTTGAGCTTCGGGCTTGGCTCTCATATCAATTCCTGATTCTCAAAAGCCGACGGAGGGATTTGAACCCCCGGCCCGCTGTTTACAAAACAGCTGCTCTGCCACTGAGCTACGTCGGCAAACCCTGATACTGCTCGAGGGCTTCGGGTATTCTATCGAGCACGTCTGACGCGATCAAGCCGACTTCGCCGATCTCCTCCGCAGCCAGATCACCCGCCAACCCGTGCAGGTAGACCCCGAGCCTCGCGGCGTTAAAGAGCGACACCCCCTGCCCCAGCAAGCCGGCGATCATCCCGGTCAACACATCGCCCATCCCGCCGGTGGCCATGCCCGGATTGCCCGTGTCGTTGCCGTAGAGCTCGCCGTCAACATTCGCCACAAGGCTGCGGTGGCCTTTCAACACGACGACCACTCCGTAGGTTTTGGCAAACTCCTTGGTGATGCGCTCGCGGTCGCGCTGCACATCGGCGGCGGACAGTCGGGCGAGTCGGCCCATCTCGCCTGGATGCGGCGTGAGGATCACCGGCAACGTCAACCGTTTCAGGACGTTGAGATCCTCAGCCAGGGCATTCAGGCCGTCGGCGTCCACGACGGTCGGTTTGGTGAGCCGAGGCAGCAGCCGCCGCACGACTTCCTTCGTCTCGCTGTGCTGGGACAACCCGGGGCCCATCGCCACGACGGTGATACGCTCGATCAGACTGAGCAGCTCCGGCAAGGCCTTGAGGCTCAGGCTGCGCGGCGGCGTTTCAGGCAGTGGGACGGTCATGACCTCCGTGAGCTTGGCGGCCATGACGTCTTGAAGGCTCTTGGGAATCCCGAGCGTGACCAGCCCTGCGCCGGCGCGAAGCGCGCCGAGGCTGCACAAGGCCGCAGCTCCGGTCAACCCCGCCGAGCCCGCCACCACCAACACGTGGCCCAGATCGCCTTTGTGGATGTCAGGAGCGCGCGGTTTCAACAGACCGTGGGGGATCATCGGAAGGCGATGGCGCAGGCGACGACAACCTGATCTTCGTGCGAGAGGCTCACCTCAATGCGCGGCAGCTTGCGGGGCCACTCATGCAGGGTGACGGTCGGTCGCCCAAGCCGGTCATTGACAATCTCCACCTGGCGCATCATCACCGCATGCGCGGGATCGACCTGGGACATGGCTTTGACGACCGCCTCCTTCGCGGCGAATCGCGCCGCAAGACGCAGGAGGCCGTTCTGATGCCGCGCGGCGTAGCGACGCTCCGAATCCGTGAAGACCCGGCGCAGGAACGCCTCACCGCCCCGCTTGACCGCCTGATGGAACCGACTCACCCGCAGGACGTCGATCCCGCAGGCCACGGATGCGGTGCGCAGCCGGCGCCGAGGAGACGATGGGCTCATGCGTCCCCCCACCTGTCCTTGGGCTGTCCTAGACAGCCCATGGCTTTGTCAGCGCGCGGTGTGGGGCCCGCCTGCAGCGGGCCAGACAGGTGGGGGGACAAGAGCGCCTTCATCTCGCGGACCGCTTCGGCCATGCCGACAGACAGCGCTCTGGCGACCATCGAAAATCCGATGTTGACTTCTTCAATCTCGGGAATCGCCGCAATCGCAGGCGTGTTGCGATAGTCCAGCCCGTGGCCGGCCGCGACGGTCAATCCGGCATGCCGCGCCTGCCGGGCGGCCCGGCGAAGGGCTTCCAGCTCGCGGGCTTGCGCGGAGCCACTCTTCGCCGAGGCGTACCGGCCGGTATGCAACTCGATGAGGCGGGCACCCACCTGCGCGCTGGCCGCCAGCTGCGCCGTCGTGGGGTCCACGAAGAGACTCACCTGGATGCCGGCGTGCGCGAAACGAGGGATCAGTCGTTGGAGTTGTCCCCGCAACCTCACGACATCCAACCCGCCTTCCGTCGTCAGCTCGCGCCGGCGTTCAGGCACCAGCGTGACCTGATGAGGACGAAGCCGCAGCGCCACGCCGATGATGTCGGAGGCCATCGCCATCTCGAGATTCAGCGGAATGTGCAGTGCGGCGATCAATCGCGCCACGTCGCGATCTTGGATGTGGCGCCGATCTTCCCGCAGATGGCAGACAATCGAGTCCGCCCCGGCGCCCTCGCAGGCATGGGCCGCCTCGAGGGGATCAGGCGCGGCGCCTGCGCGGGCTTGTCTGACCGTGGCCACGTGATCGATGTTGACGCCGAGCCGCATGCGCGATTGTCTTCCACATCGTGATGAATCGGACGGTTGGCCTGACGTCGTGCACCCGCACCATCGCCACGCCGTGCAGCAGGCCATAGGCCACACACGCCAGGGTGCCCTCCACCCGTTCTTCGACCGGAAGCTGGAGGGTGCCTCCGATGAACGACTTGCGGGATGGACCGAGGACCACCGGATAGCCGAGCGCGCTGAAGGTATCCAGGTGGCGCAAGAGCTCCAGATTATGCCACGCGGTCTTGCCGAATCCCAAGCCCGGGTCAATCAGGATCCGGTCACGGACGATCCCTACCGCCTGGGCTCGTTGACTCGCCTCCTGCAAAAACGCCTTCACCTCTTGCACCACGTCATGATAGCGCGGAGCGCGCTGCATGGTTTGCGGGGTGCCGCGCCGATGCATCAGGATCGCCGGCACGCCCGCACGGGCGATCATCTCGGCCATGCCGGGGTCGCCCCGCAACGCGCTCACATCATTCACCAGCGACGCACCCTCTGCGAGGGCGCATCGTGCCACCTCCGCCTTGGAGGTATCAATGGAGATCGTCACGCGCAGGCGCTTGGCCAAGCGCCGAATGACCGGGATCACCCGACGCAGCTCCTCATCCTCCGACACAGGCACGGCTCCCGGCCGCGTGGACTCGCCTCCCACGTCGATGACCTGCGCCCCATCGCGGACCATCCCTTCCGCCTGTCGAAGCGCTGCGTCAGGGTTGAGGCAGCGTCCGCCATCGCTAAAGGAGTCCGGCGTCACATTGACGATTCCCATCACCCGAGGACGGCCAGGGGATGCGGGGCCACTCATGCAGAGAATTACGCCGAAGCCGAGTGGTCGTTGCTGGAAGGCGCTGGCGCCGCGGCTGCGAGTCCCACGAGGCGCTTGACCTCTTCGCCATCGAGGACCTCTTTTTCCAACAAGCGGCTCGCCAATCGCTCAAGCTGTTCGCGGTGCGTGCGCAGCTGCTGCGTGGCCTGCGCGTAACAGCCGTCAAGGATGCGGCGGATTTCCTCATCAATCAGCACCGCGGTCTGCTCGCTGTAGTTGCGCTCTTCGAAGAGATCGCGGCCGAGAAACATCTGCCGGTCCCGCTTGCCATAGGTGAGATTGCCAAGCCGTTCGCTCATCCCGAATTCACACACCATCCGGCGCGCGATATCCGTGGCATGCTCGAGATCGTTCTGCGCGCCCGTGGTGACCTCGCTAAAGACCAGCTCCTCGGCCGCGCGCCCGCCCATCATCACGGTCATCCGGGCCACCAATTCCGGGCGGCTCACCGTGTAACGATCCTCGATCGGCAGCTGCATCGTATACCCGAGGGCCTGCGCCCCGCGCGGAATAATGGACACTTTGTGCAGCGGATCGGCCAGCGGGGTCAACAGCGCCAGCAAGGCATGTCCGGATTCGTGGTACGCCGTCACCCGCTTCTCGCGCTCATTGATGATGCGGCCCTTCCGCTCCGGCCCGGCGATGACCCGTTCGATGGCCGCCTCGAGTTCCTCCATGCCGACGCCGTCCTTGCTGCGGCGCGCCGCGAGCAGGGCTGCCTCGTTGGCGAGGTTCGCCAGATCGGCACCGGAGAAGCCGGGCGTCTGGCGCGCGGTCACCTTCAGATCGACTTCTTTGCTGAGTTTGATCTTGCGGACATGCACCTTCAGGATGGCTTCCCGGCCGTTGAGATCCGGCGGGCTGAGCACCACCTGCCGGTCAAACCGCCCCGGACGCAGCAGGGCCGGGTCCAAGACGTCGGGTCGGTTCGTCGCAGCCATTAAAATGATGCCCTCTTGCGTATCGAAGCCGTCCATCTCCACCAGCAGCGCGTTGAGCGTTTGCTCGCGCTCGTCATGCCCCCCGCCGATGCCGGCAAACCGCTGGCGCCCCACCGCGTCGATCTCATCGATGAAGATGATGGCCCCACGACCGATTTGCTTCGCCGCCCGCCGGGCCTGCTCAAAGAGATCACGGACCCGCGAGGCCCCCACCCCGACGAACATCTCGACAAAATCCGAACCGCTGATGCTATAGAATGGGACACTGGCTTCTCCCGCCACCGCCTTGGCCAGGAGGGTTTTCCCGGTGCCGGGGAGCCCGATGAGCAGGACGCCTTTGGGAATCTTGCCGCCCAATCGCTGAAAGCGTTTGGGGTCTTTCAGGAATTCGATGATCTCCTGCAGCTCCTCTTTGGCTTCTTCGATGCCGGCGACGTCATCAAAGGTGACCCGCGCCTGCGACTCCGGGACGACGAGCCGAGCGCGGCTCTTCCCAAAGCTCAGCAGACGACCGCCCCCCTGGGCCGAGCGCATCAGGAACCACATCATCCCCAGAAACAGGATCGGCCAAAAGAGCGCCCCGATCATCGCCATGAGCGGGGTCTGCGAGGGCTGGACGTCGAACACCGGCAGCTGGGTGCGCAAGAGCTGCAATAACCGCTCGTCGGGGCGCGGCACATAGACGTAGAAGCTGCGGCCATCGCTCAGCTGTCCGAGAATCCGATCCTCCACGAGCCGGGCTTCGGCGATCTGCTTGGTGGTCTGATTCGATTCCACCATGGCATAGAACTCGCTGTAGGTCAGCCGCCGGTGCCACTGATCGGCATAGTAGGACAGCGTGCGCAGCAGGGCGACCAGCCCGAGGCTGACCAGCAACAACACCATGAGGCGCGGACGTTGCGGTCGAGGAAGCGTCGTCATGTGGGTTCCTTGTGGCGAGCGGGTAGTATATCGTGATTTCTCGACAGGGGCAATGGCGTCGACGCATCAGCTTTCAGGCGCACCACGACGTGCTCCCGCGTCCGCTGAAGCTGGAGCGCGCCAGGCAGGTCCACCACCGCCCCCACCGGCTGGTCGACGGCCAGCCGTTGGATCTGGCGCCAGTGCCGAAACTCAAAGCCGTTCAGATCGCCTTGCAGCTGCTGAATGGCCAGACGCACGAGCATTCGCTTGATCGCCTCCGGCTGACGCGCCAGGCCGTCCCGCCGAATCAGCAGCGTGTGGCCTTGGCGCTTCACCAGCCGTTTCCAATAGCGGGTTGCAGCACCCTGCAGGTAGGCTCGATCCACCTGGCACTGCTCAGCCAGTTGGCAGCACAGCGCTTTGATGTGCGGGTTGTACTCGCGCTCCAACAGCGGCAGCAACTGCAGGCGAATCCGGTTGCGCAAAAAGGCCGGGTCGCGGTTGGTGGGGTCCTCGCGATACGTCAGCTGATGGCGCTCCAGATAGGCGAGGAGCTCTGATCGCCAGAACCCGAGGAGCGGCCGAATGATCGTCACCTCATCGAGCGGCCGCGCCGTCGGGATGCCCGTCAAGCCGGTCAGTCCCGCGCCGCGGATCAGCCGCATCAGCACGGTTTCCGCCTGGTCATCCGCCGTATGCGCGAGGGCCAAGCGGCCAGCGCCCCGGCGCCTGGCGATGTCGCGCAGCGCATCGTAGCGCACGCGGCGCGCGGCATCTTCCAGAGACCAACCTCGTCCTGTGCTCTCCCGCCTGACATCGCGGGTGATGCACTCCAATGGCACGCCGAGCGTCGCGGCCAACGCCGCGACCCCGGCGGCATCGTGGGCCGAATCGACCCGCAGTTGATGGTCGACGTGGCCGACGATAAGGTCGATCCCAAGCCGTGATCGCAGCGCCGCCAAGAGATGGAGCAACGCCACTGAATCCGACCCCCCGGAGACGCCGACAAGCACCCGGTCTCCCCGCGAGACGAGATGCGCCTCAACGAGGACGGCGCGAAGGCGTTCCACAAGTTCTTCCTTCTTCATTCAGGTTTGTGTAATGTGCGATGTGTAACGTGTAATGGAAAGCGCGAGTCGTGTTTTTACATTACACATTACACTTTTAACATTACACACGTTAGGGTTCGCCGATCCGTTGCATGGCGGATTCCAACACCCGACGTACGTCCCGATGACGCTCGCGTTCCCACCGGACCTTCAGCGCGTCCCTCGCTTCGGAGTGGTCAATACGGCTGACCACATCGATGGCCGCGATGCGCACATCTGGCTGGCGATCCCGCAACGCCTTGATGAGCACCGGAACGGTCGAGGCCTCCTGCGCCACAAACGGCTCAAGGGCCAGAATGGCGTGGAGACGGACCGCGGGACTGCGATCGCGCTGCACGCGTTCGAGCAATTCAGGAACCGCCTTGACCCCCTCGATGGCCGCCAGGGCCCGCACGCTCAGGATTCGCAGCTCGACGCGCCGATCCGCCAGATAGCGGCGGATGACCGAGGCGGTGGCCGGCTCCCGTAACGCTTCCAACTGGAGAAACGCCCGCCGACGAAGAGACGGGTCGCCCGTGTCAATGTGCTCAAGCAGTCGCTGGGCGTCCACGCTGATCTCCGCCGGCGCCTCTTGCGCCGCACCGTCAATGGACACCCACGCGCTCAGGAGACCCAGGACCACAACAGAAACTTGTCGCGCACGCATCGTGGGCACGATCATAGCACAAATACAGCAAAACGGCAGCCCCCGCGTCTCTGATTTGCGACGCCAATCAGCGGGGGCTGCCGTCTCTGCTGAAGAACCCGGTCGCGTGATGCACTTACGCGTGATGATGGACCGGCCGTCGCGGATGGCCGTTCGCCACATGCTCCACGACCCACTCGCGGGCGTTGGAGAGTTTCTTCGTGGCGGCCTCGCGCAGGGTATCAGCCTTCCTCGCCAGCAGCCGCGTCGTCTGCCCCAGGTGGCGCACCGTGTCCCGTTGGATTGCGCGGAGCTTCAACCCAATCCGCTTGCGGGTCACCCGACCCGAAGCCGGAGCAAACAATAAGGCCAGCGCGCTCCCCGCCGTGGCTCCGATGACAAACGCCCCGAGGACGCGGCCCCGCCCGCTGCCCCGACGAACCTCGATCGGCTTACCCTCTTTCATCCTGCCCTCCTGTTGGTTGGACGAGAACCCGCTCCCGTCCGGTGATTTCCGCGAAGACGAGTGACAAACGCCTGAAGTCGATCCCTCACGCCGAGCACGCGGCCGGTCACATCCTCTGCGGCCACACAGACACGGTGCACCGTCTCCTCCACCTGCGCGACGATGTGATCCCCGGCGGTCAGCAGACGGTGGACGCGATGCAGCATTCGCCGCGCGTCTTTCGCCGTCGCCTGACACTCGGTCGCCATGGCCTGCCAGCACCCTAAGGTCCGACGAACCTCCCCCATCAGCGACAGCGCCAGACCCGTCACCACCACGCCGCACAGCGCCAGAACCGCCAGGCAGAAGAGCATCCACCGGGACTCATCCATGGCTCAGCCTCCGGCACGGCAAAAACAATCGGCACCCCCGCTGTGCGCGGAGGTGCCGTGTGACGAAATCCGAATGATGAATTGCGTCGTGCATTCTTTCGGCAGCTCAACCGCCTTCTTCGCCCCGCCATTTTTATGGCGGGGCTTCGAAGCGCTTGTGGCTTTGCCCCACATGTTTCGCTTCGCGAAACAGTCCTGTGGGGCCCCGCAAGCTTGCTTTGCTCCGCAAAGCATGCAGGGCGTCTCCGCCTCGCGGCGGATTTGCCTTTCTCGAGAATGTCAAAAAGACGAACAACCGTTCGGTACGCTTACGTTGATTTAAACCATACCTGATCCCTTGCGGCCGCGTCAAGGCACGGCACGGATTCTTTTAGGAGAGGCGTGCGGCCAAGGCGCGCAGGGAGGCTTTGCGCCGCTTGGAGCGACGGCGAAGGCGTTCACCGCGGACGATCGCGTTGCACTTCTCAAGCTGGCGCTCCACCTCCTCAAACGCCCGTCGGATGGTCGTCCCGCCCTCGCGGCCTTCGTCGTGGGCGGCGATGACATGGCGGGGCACGTGGCAGGTCACCGAGGTCCGCGCGAGCTTGTGGGTGCCGTTCTCTTCAAAGACGGCATGCACCGACACCGCGTCAGCTTCGAAATGCGCCAGCTTGTCTTCGAGACGATCACAGAGAGCCTCGATGAGCCGGCGCACATGGCCTTTGGGGCCGATGTGCTTCAGTTCGATGAATCGCTTCATGATCTCTCCTGCGTCGTAGTATGCCTGACGGTTTGCGGAGACGTCAACCCCGCGCCCGGTTGATGAGGCGGATGAGGGCAAGCAGCCTACCGTAGTCTCGACGGTTGAACGGGAAGATCAGCCTCGGCAGGTGGCGCAGCTCAGGCTCGTCGGCTTCTTCGGAAAGCGCGCCGCCTTGCCGGAAGACACCGTCCGCAAGCAGATCACGAAACTCCCGGTTGAGTTGCGAGACGGCCCTGGAGGGCAGGCGGCGGCGGATGCGCAGGACGAGCTGGTCATCCACGTAGCGCAGCGAATGGTAGACCGCGTAGAACCGCAGGATGATCTCCGCCGCCTCGCGCGCATCACGCGCCACGTCGTAGATGGCGCGCTCGCTCGCGGACACCATCCCTTCGCGGACGAGCTGGTCGTCGAAGAACCGTAGCAGGGGCTCCCAAAAAGGTGTGCCGGGCGATTCGACGAACACGATCGGCCGCGGGTCGGATTTGCCGGTCTGCACCAGCGTCAAGGACTCGAAGCCCTCATCCAGCGTTCCGAACCCGCCCGGAAATAACGCGGTGGCGTGGGATTCTTTCAAGAAGAGCAACTTGCGGGTGAAGAAATACTTGCAGTTGATCAGCTTCTGATCCCTGGCGATGACCGGATTGGCTTCCTGCTCAAAGGGCAGCCGGATATTCAACCCGAAGCTGGCGGTTCGGCCGGCCCCTTCATGGCCGGCTTTCATGATGCCGCTTGCCGCCCCGGTGATCACCATCCACCCCGCCTTCGCCATGCGCCGCCCGAATTCGCTGGCCTGGGCGTAAGCGGGATGCCGGCGGGTCACGCGGGACGACCCGAACGTCGCGACTTTCCGCACATGCCGGTAGGGCCGGAACACCTTGAAGGCATACCGCAGTTCTTTCAGGGCGGTGTTGAGGATTTTTAGGTCCCCGGTCGAGGCGTGGTCCTGACCAAGCCGATACACCGCAGACATCATCTCGGCCAGCAACCGCCGGTCGAACCCATCCCCCACCTGGCGCAGCATCTCCGTGATGGAGGCATCCACCGAGGGATTGCCGGAGGCATACCGACTAAACACCTGGCTTGCTGGGCTCATCTTCTCGTCTAGCTTTTCACTAGTCACTAGTCACTGATGTAGTTTACCATCCCTGCTGCGTGGCCATGGTCAAAAATTCCGAGAGGTCCGCCGCGAGGGCATCGGGTGCCGCCGCCCTTAACGCCTGAGGCTCTTGAAACCCGTGAGTCAGGATGACGGTGAGCACCTTGGCATTGCGGCCGGTTTCGACATCGATCAGGCTGTCACCCACCAGGAGCGCGTCGACGGGACGCAGGCGCGCGCATGCGATCAGCGCCTTCAAGGCGGTTGGATCGGGTTTCTTAGGGTACCCCCCACCGGGAGCGATTACATGGGCGAAATACCGTTCCACGCCAAGCCCGCGGAGGAGCGGCCTGACAAAGGGATCGGGTTTATTGGTGATCACCGCTTGGATGCGGTCCTTGAAATAGTGCAAGGTCTCGCGCGCGAACGGATAGAGACGGCTGTGATCGAGCAAATGCTGAGCATAGTGCTCGCCGAACAACCGCGTGCCCCGGTCAACCAACGCCTCATCGGCGGTGTTCAGGGCCCGCCGAACCAGGTCGTGGAGACCTTGCCCCACGAACCGCCGGATCTCCTCGGCGGGCAGTTCCCTGCCCGTCAGCGTCTTGAGCATGTGGTTGGTTGACTCCGCGATGTCCTGGGCGGTGTCCACGAGGGTCCCGTCCAGATCGTAGATGATGAGCTGCTTGCGGGATGAGGAGGTCATGGAGAATGGTGATAAGATGAGGTGGCGGCGACTGGGCTCGAACCAGTGACCCGCGGCTTATGAGTCCGCTGCTCTGCCAACTGAGCTACGCCGCCATATACAGTCACATGTGACAAGTAACAGGTGACAGGTACAAGCTACGCAAACTTGTCGCTTGTCACTTGTCGCTTGTCGCTCAACAATTGTTCCGCCACGGAGGGATCGTTGGCGCCGCCGGGCCGGTAGCCCTCACGGGCCACACCCACCGACAGGAATCCGAGCTGTCGATAACGTTCCATCACGCGCCAACGAAGCGCTGCGTCATCAAAGCGCGCCACCTCATCGCGGCCCACTTCAATACGGGCATGGGTTCCCGCATGGCGCACCCTGACCTGGCCAAATCCCAATCCTCTGAGCACCGCTTCCGCCGACTCGACCTGCGCCAGCTTCTCTTCCGTCACCTCCAACCCATGCGGGATGCGAGAGGCGAGACACGCGTTCTGCGGCCGGTTCCAGTTCGGCACGCCCAGCCGCCGTGCCAGCTCACGGACCTCTCGCTTCTCCAGTCCGGCTTCCTGCAAGGGCGCGCGCACGCCGCACGCCTCGGCCGCCTCCTGGCCCGGACGATCCGCGCGCGCATCATCGCCGATGGCGCCGTAGAGCATGACGGGGATCTGCCGCGCCGCGGCCTCGCGCCAAAGCGCCTCAAACAGCGTGTGCTTGCACAGAGCGCAGCGCCTCGGCGTATTCAGCCGATACGCGGCCTGGCTCACCTCATCGGTCTGAATCACCAGATGCTCCAGATCCAACTGCTGCGCCACGCGGCACGCCTCATCCAAGTCGGCGCGGGCGAGCGAGGCGGAATCCGCCGTCACGGCAATCACCCGGGGCTTTCCCAGCACCGTGCGCGCGAGGGCGGCGAGCAACGTGGAATCCACCCCTCCCGAGAACGCCACCATCACCCGCCCGCATCCGCGCAGGATGCCCTTCACCCGCTCGCATTTCTCTTCGAGCTCCGGCTGATTGCTGATTGCTGATTGCTGATTGCTCATGCCTTCGCAATCCATCCGCCCCCCAGCACCCAATCATCCTGGTAGAACACCGCCGCCTGCCCTGGGGTGATGGCCGACTGCGGCTCATCGAACTCGATGGCCACAACCCCGGGGCCGTCAGGGGTGAGGGTCGCGGCAGCCGCTTGATGCCGAGAGCGGATTTTGACCTCGGCGCGCACCGCCTCCTGCGGCGCATCAATCGAGACCCAGTTCGCCCGCTCCACGCGGCACCGGCGGGCGAGCAACGCCTCGCGCATCCCGATCACCAAGCGGTTGCGCTCTCGATCGATCGCCACCACATACATCGGCGTCCCGCACGCAATACCCAGCCCCTCCCGCTGGCCGATGGTATAGCCCAGCAGGCCGTGGTGGGTGCCACGCACGCGGCCGTCGGTATCGAGAATCGGCCCGGGTGCCTCACTGGGCTGCAGCTCGCGGTGAAGGAACGCGTCTTTGTTGCCATCGCGCACGAAACAAATATCCTGGCTGTCCGGTTTCTCCGCTGTCTCCAATCCCAGCTCGCGGGCCAGCGCCCGAACCTCCGGCTTGGTCAGCTCGCCCAGCGGAAACTGCGCCCGCGCCAACTGGTCCTGCCGGAGGTTGAACAGGACGTAGGATTGGTCCTTGGAGCGATCCACCGACCGCCGCAATCGCCATCGATGACTCGCGGAGTCGCGCGCAAGGCGCGCATAGTGGCCGGTGGCGATCGCCTCGGCGCCGAGGGCATCGGCTTTTTCCGACAGCGCGCCGAACTTGATGTGGTCGTTGCAGGCGATGCAGGGATTGGGCGTCAACCCCTTGGCGTACCCCTCGACAAAATAGTTGATGACCCGCTCGCGGAACGTCTCCACCAGCTCCAGCGTCTCATGCGGAATCCCTAAGCGATTCGCCACCGCTTTGGCATCCAGCGCATCGCGCACCGAACAGCACAGCCGCGTGCTGCTCGAGACGCACACGTCCTTGCCCCACAACTGCAAGGTGACCCCCAGCACCTCATACCCTTGGCGTTGCAGGAGCGCGGCGGCGACAGAGCTATCCACCCCACCGCTCATCGCGACCAGGACTCGACCCTTCGACTCGCGTTGCGCAGTCCTGAGCAAAGCCGGAGGATGCTCGCTCAGGGTCGTGGTGAGCAAGCCCGTAGGGTGAGTCGAACCACGAGGTCTCATTGATTACCCTTCGGTCGGGGCGGCTTCAGCCGGCTCGCTGACCGGCGCTGGCTGAGGCACTTGGCTCTCATAGAGCGACAAGAGATATTCCACCAGATCGTCAAGCTCGGTCTCGGAAAGGCGGTCCTTCCATGCCGGCATGTAGGACGGGGCGCGGGGCCTGGCCGGGTCTCGGCGGGGCACCGGTTGGCGCCCGTCGCGAATCAGCTGCTTGAGGTTGTCGCGATCATACGTCATCTTCACGTAGACCAGCGATGGCTCTTCTTCGCCGAGCTGCGCATTCCAGTTCTTGCGCCCTCCCAAGCCGCCCTCGCCGTGGCAGCCGGCGCACCCGTACTTCTGAAAGACCGCACGGCCACGCTCAACCGCCGTCGCATACCCCGCCGGCTGGACCCTGGGCGTCTGAGGGATCGTGTATTTCGCGGGCAATGATTCGGCCGTCAGGCTCAGCATATACACGGTGAGCGCCCTCGCCTGGTCATCCGTCAGCCCGAAATTCGGCATGAAGGTCGGATAAATTTCCTCCTCGCCCGGCGGCAATTCGGTCATCCGGTAGCCCGGCGTCACCCGCCGAGGCTCCCGGAAGTGCTCATCGATCCACTGCGCGAGTGTGTGGTCGCCCTCCACGAAGGTGAAGTCCAGCAACTGCCAGGGCTTGTCCCCCATGTCCGAGAGGTCGATCGACACGGTCTGCCCGAATCCGTGCACGGTGTGACAGCCGGCGCACCCCAGCCGATCGTAGAGCTGGATGCCTTGGCGCAACAGCGGCACGTGCGCGTTGATCTCCTCGAGATTGCCGTGGCACTTCAGGCACGAGGCCTGGATCAGCGGACCCCTCAAGAGCGGCTGCTCCCAATGCGTGATCTCGCCGTGGGCGGGGCGCACCTGCGTCGCCAATCCCTGCCCCCCGTGACAGACCGTGCAGCCAAACTGCTCGGGGGGATGCCACGTCAGGTAGTCCCCGGGATGCGCCGTAAACGGCTGCTCGGCAAGCGCGAGCTGCGGCTTGTCGATCGCCACGTGGCAGGTGGTGCACCGATCGACCCGGCCGAGCGGTTTGACCTGGATCTGCTGGATCCCGCCGGGCAGACCGCGTCGCTCATCCCGGTTCAGGGATTTCACGAAGCGTCGCTGGTACACCGTCCATTCCTGCGTGGCGTCGAGGCCGACGGCAATCAGGAACAACACCACGAGCCACGCCGACAGCGCGACAAACGCCACACGTTTCATGGCAAGGTGAATGGGTTCACGTTAAATATTGAAATTAAATGCTGGGAGACTGATAACGTATTTGATCCCACACAGCAGCCGCAGCGCGATTTTTCCCAGGACGCCGAGCATCATCAGGAGTAGGGCGATCACGATCGCATACTTCACGCTTCCGAGGTCGTCGTAGAGGCGGTCCTTCAGCGCAGCGCACCGCGCGCTCAGCCACCCCAGCATCGCCCCCATCGTCGCCGCCAGCAACCCGATGAGCGTGAAGCCCATCGCGGGGCCGACGCGCTCCACGAGCCGGTAACAGGCCGAAACCAGCGGGGCGTTGGTCGCCCTCCCAAGCGCCGCGAACAACGTCGCGTGATGGCTGCGCAGCGGGTCATCCGGATCCGGCGCGGTCAACAGCGGGATGAAGAGGGCCGCAGACATCAGCAACCCGGACCCGATGTGCAGCGCCCCGGACAGCGCCTCCGGCGCGCGCGGGCCAAGGCGCCCGGCGATCCGGTCCTTGGCCCTCTTGGGCATCGGCACCCCTTGCAGGGCATACCCCGCCAGGAGGAGGCCCCCCCACAGATTGGGCAGGTTCTTGAGCGTCAGCTTCGAGAGGTGCCGATGCGACCACGATGCCCCAGGCCAGTACCACTCCCAGTTGGGCCCCCGGCAGTAATAGCCGATGAAGATCAGCGCGAACCACAGCAGGATCCCGAACAGGAAGACCGTCACGGCAAACGGACGTTCGGCCGGATACCAGATCGGAAGGGGCCCAAGCTTCCTGCGCTCCATCCGGGGGTAGACGCCCACCCCCTTGGGGTTGAGATCGAGATACGGGATGGCCATCAGTCCCACGATGATCACGGTCGGCAGCACCACCCCGGCGATCCACGGATCGAAATACACCAGCAGCTCCTGGAGTCCCAAGAAATACCACGGCGCCTTCGACGGATTCGGGGTCACGTTGGGATTCGCCTGCCCTTCCAGCGGCGCCTGAACGACCAGGGACCAGACGAAGAGCACCACCGTCGCCAAGAGCGCGGCCAGCAGCTCCCGCGACACCAGGTGCGGCCACACGTCCACCTTCTCGCCGGTCTGCCGCGAGAAGGTGTCCTTGCGAACCCGCCACAGGTGCACGGACAGAAAGATCAGGAAGAGAAACGGCACCGCCACGCAGTGCAGCACGTAGAAGCGCAGGAGGGCGTTGTCGCTGATGATGGTGCCCCCAACGAGGAAAAACTTCGCGTCGTTGCCGGGCGTGATAAAGGGCAGCTGGAACGGTCCCTCGCTCCCCACCATGGGGCTGTTGGCCGCCATCTGTGCGCCAACCGTCACGGCCCACAGGGCCAGCTGATCCCACGGCAGCAGATAGCCGGTGTAGCTCAGGAAGAGCGTCATGACGAGCAGGATCACCCCCACGACCCAGTTGTATTCCCGCGGAGGTTTGTAGGCGCCCGTGAGAAAGACCCGCACCATATGGAGGATCACGATGACCACCATGAGGTGGGCGGCCCACCGGTGCATGTTGCGCAGCCATCCCCCCAGGGTCACCACGAAGGCCAGATCTTTGATGTCCTGATACGCGTGGATCGTGGTGGGGCGGTAATAGAACATCAACAGGATGCCGGTGACCGACAGCACGAGAAAGAGGTAAAACGACAGGCCCCCCAGCCCCCACGTGTACACGATCCGGATGGCGTCCTTCGGCACCCGCACCGGATGCAGGTGGAGGAAGACGTTGCCGAAGACCCGCTGGAGCCTGGTGCGGGGGGTGTCGCTGAAGTCGTGACGGAAGATCGATTTCCAGATCTTCGTCTTTTTCAGGTCTTGTGTCATGCGTGCAGCAAGAAGTCGCCTTGGTCGCGTCGGTCCGGCCGATTTTCCAGCCGTCCTTTGTCGACGACGATCTGCCCGTCAGCGGCGAGTGCCATGCGGCAGCGCCACAGCGGCTTGGGGGCCGGGCCGGCCAGCACGTCGCCCTGCACGCTGAAGTTCGAGCCGTGGCACGGGCACTTAAACCGCCCTTCCGCCTCAAACCAATTGGGGGTGCAGCCCAGGTGGGTGCATCGCGCCCACAAGCAGTAGAACCCTTCCGGGGTGCGCACGATCCAGGCCCGCTGCGCCTTTTTCCATTTCTCGCTGACCCCTAAGGGATAGTCCTCCGGCTTGCCGGCCTTGAAGATGAGGCTCGGCTCGTAGAGGACATTCGGGAAGAGGTAGCGCAGGTTGGACAAGAGCCAGCCCCCGAGAAACACGTAGAAGAACGCCCAGCCAATTTTGAGGAGCGCATCGCGCCGGCTGAACCGCTCTTCCAACCAGGCCCACGTCCCTGTCTGCCGTCCCGCGCACGGGACAGGCAGGGATGAAGCGGCAAGATCACGATCCATCGTTTTTCTTGTTTCCTTTCAAGGCGTTCTGAAACTCCCGCACCGACTGCCCCAACGCGCGCGCCAACTCCGGCAGACGCCGTGCCCCCACGATCAGCAGGACGATCGCCAGGATGACGAGCAACTCCCCGATCCCCATGCGTCCCATCAGCTCCTCCGTTCGATCGCGTACCGCGCCAGGTGGCGGTACGTCTCGACCAACGCGATCCCGTTGCGCGGCGCCAAGACGTCCATCGCGTCCCGGATGAACTGCTCCGCCCTCGCCTTGGCCTGTTCGATCGCGCCTGAGCGGTTCGCCGCGCTCGCCACGGACCGTGCAAACGCCTGCGTCGCTCGACGCCGGCGCAACGGGGCGAACAGGCGACGGCGCTCGGTGGCGGATAACCGGCGCGCCAGATAAATGATCGGCAGCGACAGCGACCCCTTCTCCAAATCCGACCGCAGCGTCTTGCCCGCCACGCGTTCATCGCCGATCAGATCCAGGCAGTCATCCATGATTTGAAACGCCATGCCCAGGTTCCATCCAAAGCGCGTCAGCCGGTCGACGGCGTCCTGGGGCGCTCCGGCCACATACGCACCGAGATGACAGCAGGCCGCTATCAGCGAGGCGGTCTTCTCCCGAACGACCTGCAGGTACCGCGCCTCAGTGACCCCGAAGCGGTATCGCGTCTCCACCTCCAAGATTTCCCCCCGAGAAAGCTGCTGGCAAATCTGGGCCATGTACGAGGTCACGTAGGGCTCCTTGAGCCTTGAGAGCACCGAGAACGCCACGGCATACAAATAATCCCCCATGAGCACGGCCCGCTCGGTGCCGAAGCGCTCATGAACCGTCGGCCGTTTGCGCCGCACGAGCGAGCCGTCCACGATGTCGTCGTGGATGAGGGTCGCGGTATGGACGAGCTCAATCGCGGCCGCCAGGTCGACGAGGGCCTCCCGGTTGGCCCGAAAATCGCCGCTCTGTCCGGCCAACAAGGTCAGCGCAGGTCGGAGGCGCTTGCCGCCGGCCGTAATCAGGTAGACACACATCCTGGCCATCGGATGCTGCAGAGACTCCACCACCCGATCCGTCACCTGCGCCAGGCGCTGGTCAATCGGCCGCAAAATCGTCTTAAGCTCCATTGGTATTTGCTTAGTGCTGAGTGCTGAGTGCTGAGTGCTTGTCTGCGATGTAGAGGCTCGCCAGCCCCCAGGACAGAGCCAGATATCGAGCCTTCGTCCCGCATGACGCCAGCAGCGACACCACCTGCGGCGGGCTTAAGAAACCTCTAACCGATTGCGCGAAATAGGTAAACGGCCAGAGGCGTCCTGTCAAGAGCCCTCCGATGGCGCGAGCCAGTGTCATCAAGAAGACCCAATAGCCGGCCCGCACGATGGGATTCGATGGAAAGCCGGTTTCCAGGATGACGAGCCGGCCGCCGGATGTGAGCAGGCGGATCATTTCCTGCAACCCGGCCTGCAGGTCGCTGAGATTTCTCGTCGAAAACCCGATCAGCACCCGATCGAAACTTCCCGACCGGAACGGCAGCGCCTGCGCATCCGCGCACACCCAGCGAACCCCGCCCCCAGCGGCATGGACGCGGATCGATCGTTTGGCTCGAGCGCCCCGTAGCATCGCTTCGTTAAAATCCGCCCCGACCATGAGCCCGTGTCCGTTGAGCTCTCGCGCGCAGCGCAGCGCCAGGTCCCCGGTCCCCGTGCAGACATCCAACACGCGCATCCCTGGCGTCAAGCCACTGGCCTTCACCGCCCGCCGCCGCCATCGCTGGTCAAGCCCCAAACTCGCCAGCCGGTTAAACCAGTCGTATCGCGGCGCGATCGTCGTAAACAGCCGGTGGACGAACTGCCGTTTCTCAGCGGGTGCGGCCAACTCAGCGGCGATCATGCGGCCTGGAGCCCTCGCAGCTCGTGCTGTGCCATGGCCGTGATCCGATCCACGTGGGCGGCGGTGTGCCTCGCGGAGAGGAACCAGGCCTCGAACGGTGAAGGAGGAATCAGCACGCCTCGCCTCCGAAGCGCGTTCGCCAACGCGGCGAAACGTTGCGTGTCGGCTGCCTGGGCGTCGGCGAACCGACGCACGGGACATTCGCTGAAGAACAGCGTCAGCATGGACCCGATCTGATTCACCTGCAGCGCCGAGCGCGCCTGCTTCGCCGCATCGCGCAAGCCGGCGGCCAGGCGGCCTCCCAGCGCCTCAAGCCGCTCGTACGGAGCCTGCCGGCGAAGCACGCCTAAGGTCGCCACGCCGGCCGCCATCGCGAGGGGGTGTCCTGCAAACGTCCCGGCATGATACACCGGGCCGTTCGGAGCCAACTGCTCCATGAGATCGGCCCGCCCCCCAACCGCCCCGATGGGCAAGCCGCCCCCGATGATCTTGCCGAGCGTCGTCAGATCCGGCTTCACGCCAACCGTCTCCTGGATGCCTCCGTAGCGAAGCCGGAAGCCGGTGACGGTTTCGTCAAAGATCAGCACGATGCCGTGGGCGGTCGCAAGCGCTCGCAGCCGCTTGAGCCAGACGCGATCAGGCACGACCACTCCCATGTTGGCGGCCACGGGCTCAACGATCGCGCACGCGATGTCCTCCTGGAATCGTGTCACGGCATCCTCAAGGGCGGCTGGATCGTTGTACGGCACCACGATCGTCTCGTGGGCCACGCTGGACGGCACCCCGGCGCTGCTCGACAACCCTACGGTGGCCAACCCCGATCCGCGTTTGACCAACAGGCCGTCGCTGTGCCCGTGGTAACAGCCCTCGAAGGTGAGCACCTTCGTGCGCGTGGTCCACGCGCGCGCCAGCCGGACGGCCACCATGCAGGCCTCCGTCCCGGAGGGCGTGAACCGCACTCGCTCGATTGAGGGCATGGCGTCACAGAGGGTTTCAGCGAGTTGCCTTTCACGCGCGGTCGTCAACCCGAGCACGGTCCCCCGGGATAACTGGCGCTGAATCGCGCGCAGCACGGGAGGATGGTTGTGCCCGAGGATCAGCGAGCCCCAGCCCATGATGCAATCGAGGAAGCGCCGCCCCCGCGCATCGGTCACCCACGCCCCGCGGCCGCTTCGCAAGACGACGGGATCAGCCCCCACTCGTCGAAACGCCCGCACCGGGCTGTTCACGCCCCCAACCAGGTACCGTTCAATTCGGAATTTGGAATTTGGAATGCGTCCGCCACACTTCTTGGCGGACGCACTCCGCACTCCGCATTCCGCACTTCGAGGTGTCATCTCTCACGGAGGAGCTTGGCGGCGTCCTTGGCCCAGTACGTGATGAGGAGATCGGCGCCGGCGCGCCGCATCGCCAGCAGCATCTCGAACCACGTGGCGCGTTCCATCAGCCAGCCTCTCGCGGCGGCCGCCTTGACCATCGCGTACTCGCCGCTGACGTTGAACGCCGCCACCGGCTGGCCGAAGCGTTGTTTGACGCGGACGATCACATCCAGATACGCCAGCGCCGGCTTGATGATGACGATATCCGCGCCCTCCTCGAGATCCGCAGCGACCTCGCGCAGCGCCTCCTCGACATTGGCCGGGTCCATCTGATAGGATTTTCGGTCGCCAAACGCCGGCGTCGAGTCGACCGCCTCGCGGAACGGCCCGTACAACGACGAGGCGTACTTGGCCGCATACGACATGATCGGGGTGCCGGTCAAGCCTGCCGCATCCAGCGCCTGACGAATCGCGCGCACGCGGCCGTCCATCATGTCGGAGGGCGCGACGAGATCGGCGCCGGAGCGCGCATGCGACACCGCCGTTTTCGCCAGCAACTCCAGCGTCGCGTCATGATCGATGACAACCCCCTGCTCAGGGGCGAGGGGCGAGGGGCGAGGGGCACGGGATGTCGCTTTGCCCTTCCCCCTTCTCCCTTCCCCCTTCTCCCTTTGTATGACGCCGCAATGCCCATGACTCATATACGCGCACAGGCACACATCGGTGATGACCGAGAGCCCCGGCACCTGCGTTTTAATCGCCTGAACCGCCCGTTGAACGATGCCGTCTTTTGTGTACGCGCCGCCGGCGCGCTCGTCCTTGCTCTGAGGAATCCCGAAGAGCAACACCGCTGGGATCCGCAGGTCGCGGAGCTCCTGGCATTCGCGGACGAGCTGGTCGATGGACAACTGGAACTGCCCGGGCATGGACGGAATCGCCATCCGAATATTGGCCCCCGGGCGGACAAAGAGCGGCATCACCAACTGGTCCACGGATACGCGCGTCTCGCGAATCAGCCGCCGCAACGATTCAGATTGCCGAAGCCGGCGCAACCGATGCACGGGATATGCCACGGCGTTTCCCTCCCTTTACTAAGGCGTCTACCAACCCTTCGATGGTGGCGCGACGCGCTTCCACCGCCACCCGCCCGCCCAACCGCCGCACGGCAAGCGAGGTCACCGGTCCAATCGAGGCCCACCGAATCCTGCCGATCAGTCGCTTCAGTCCTGCCGCCGTCAAGGCAGCCACCAGATGATCCGCGCAACTCGCGGAGGTCACGGTGACCCAGTCAGTTGGTTCTTCAAAGACACGCTTCACCCGCTCGACCAATCGAGGAGGGATGACCGTCTGATACAGCGGGACCTTCCGAACGTCCACGCCATACGCCTTGAGCCCTTGTTCCAGCACGTCTCGAGCGCCTTTGGCGCTGAGGATCAACGCGCGACGACCCGCAAGCCGCCGCCGCTTCAACCCCTCCAGCAGCCCCTCCTGACTGAACGTCTTCGGCTGGAAGTCGACGTGAATCCCCTGCTGCTCAATGGAGGCCGCGGTCTTCGGCCCAATGGCCGCGATGTGCCGCCCACGGAGAATCCGAAGATCTTGACGTTCTCCGGCTAACAATCGTCTGAACCACCGGATCCCCTCAGGACTGGTAAAGAACACCCAGTCGAAGGTCTCGAGATCCTGGAGGGCGCGACGAAACAACCCGTTGGACGCAACCGGGGCCAATGCGATCGCCGGCAAGGCAATCACCTCAGCTCCGAGGGCCTCCAAGAGATTGGCGAGCTGGTCCACCCGATCGGCTGGTCGCGTGACCACAACCCGCTGTCCGAACAGCGGCTTTCGCTCAAACCACGACAGCCGCCTCCGCAGCCGAACCACCTCGCCCACGACGATCACCGCGGGCGGACGCATGTCAGCCGCGACGCATCGTCGGACGATGGTCGCCAGCGTCCCCGTGACCGTCCGTTGCCAAGGCAATGTGCCCCATTCGATGACCGCGCAGGGGGTGGTCTTGGCTCGACCGTGCCGAATGAGTCGTTCGACGGTTTCCCGCAACGTCGCCACCCCCATCAGCAGCACCAGCGTGTCCGTCGCCGTGGCGAGCTGCGCCCAGTTGAGGCTCGCCTCAGATTTCGACGCGTCTTCATGGCCGGTGACCAGGGCCACCGAGGACGCCATCACCCGATGCGTCACCGGAATGCCGGCATAGGCCGGCACGGCAATCGCGCTGGTGACGCCGGGGATGATGTCAAAGGGCAGATGCGCCTTGGCGAGCGCCAAGGCCTCTTCGCCTCCTCGACCAAAGAGCACCGGGTCGCCGCCCTTGAGCCGCACGACGGTCTTGCCGGATTTCGCAAAGCGGATGAGCAACCGCTCGATCTCGGCTTGGGTTTTCGTGTGCCGATGGCGCTCCTTGCCGGCATAGATGATCTTCGCGGCGGGCTTGCAGTGATCCAGCAGCCGCTCAGACACCAAATGGTCGTAGATCACCACATCGGCCTGCTGGAGCGCCTGCAGGCCTTTGACGGTGATCAAGCCGGGATCCCCCGGACCAGCGCCAACGAGATAGACAACTCCAATTTTAGATTTTGGATTTTGGATTTTGGATTGCATGCCGCTCAGATTAACCAAACTCCACTTAGCCACTAAGCCACCTGGCCACTCGGCCACTGAATTGGTGCGCCCAGGTGGGATCGAACCACCAACCTTCAGCTCCGGAGGCTGACGCTCTATCCAATTGAGCTATGGGCGCAGTGCCTTTTCTAAGAGCTGAGGGGCGCCTTGCTCAATCAGTCGCTTGGCAAGGCGCTCCCCGAGTGCCACAGGTTCTGTGATCACACCGCTTATCCGGTCGCGGACCGCCTCGCGTCCGTCGGCAGACACGACCGTGCCTTCTAACGTCAGCCCCCCTTCTTGGCGGGAGGCATGCGCCGCAATCGGCACGCGGCAGCCGCCGCCGAGGGCTGCGAGCAACGCGCGTTCGGCCTCGACGCAGGCGCGGGACGGCGCATGATCCAGGCCGCGCAACATCTCAATCATGCGCGAATCGCCGCTGCGCGCCTCAACGGCCAGGCACCCCTGGCCCGGCTCAGGCAACATCATCTCAAAGGGCAGCAACTCCGTGATGCGGTCCTCAAGGCCCAGCCGGATCAGTCCGCAGGCGGCCAGCACGATCGCGTCGTACTGCCCCTCCTGCAACTTCCTCAGGCGCGTGTCGACGTTGCCGCGGATCTCGACACACTCCACGTCCTTGCGCCGGCGGCGAAGTTGGCTGATCCGTCTCGGGCTTGACGTGCCGATCCGCGAGCCGGCTGGCAGCTCCTCAAAGGACCGGCCGGAGCGGCTGATGAACGCATCGTGCGCATCATCCCGCTCGGTGATCGCCGCGATCGCCAGCCCCTCCGGTGTGGCCAGCGGCAGATCCTTCAGGCTGTGCACCGCGCAGTCGATTTCGCCGCCGGAGAGCGCGGCTTCCAACTCTTTCACAAAGATGCCTTCCTCGCCCAGGGCGACCAGTCGAACATCCGGCTGCCGGTCGCCGGCGGAGGCAATCGCCTTGAAGACGAAGCGGCGCGAGGGGCACTGCTCTTCCAACCGCGTGAGAATCATCTGGGCCTGGCAGCGGCTTAAGGAACTTCCGCGAGCGCCGACGATGTGGTTCATCGACCATTTTCCAACATCCTGAGGGCTTCCCGGCGCGCCGCCCCTCGGCGGCCCCGTCGAACCAAATCAAACACACGACCCTGGACGAGACGGGCGAAGTAGCGCTTGCGATCATCGTAGAGGGGCAAGCGACGCTTGGCCACGGCCCGAAGGCTTCCCAGCAGCCGTAGCATCGCCGCGTAGTCGCCACCGATGAGTCGTTGCACCTCGCGTCGCAACGTTTTGGCCAGCGTCGGGCTTCTCCCGCCGGTGCTGACGGCGATGACCACCTCGCCTCGCCTGGCGATCGCCGGCGCGATAAAGGAACACCGCTGCGGTTGATCCACCACGTTCGTGAAGATGCGTCGGCGTGTTGCGGTGCGGAAGACCAGCCCGTTGGTCTGCGGGTCATCGGTGGCCGCGTACACCAGCCACGCGCCTCGCAGATCGGCCGGACGGAAGCGTCGAGCATGATGCACGATCTCCCCTGCCCGGGCGTACCTCGCCAGTCGCGCCGTCGCCTCCGGACTCACGACCATCACGTGCGCCCGGCACCGCAGCAACGCCGTCACCTTGCGCTGGGCGACCACCCCGCCGCCGATCACGACGCAGCGCCGACCAGTCAAGTCGGCAAACAGCGGGTAGTACGCTCTCTGATTCATTGCATCAGGTGAATTTTGGATTGTGGATTCAGTTTGAACTTGGCGGCTTCTTGAGGCGGCATGGCAACCGTGTGTTCAGGGCCGGGGAATGTTCCGGCTTTGACGTCTTGCACGTAGGAGGCCGCGGCGCGCCGGATGATCGCGGCCGTCTCGGCATACCGTTTCACGAAGCGCGGCGTGAATCGCTCGAACAAGCCGATCAGATCATACGTCACCAGCACCTGGCCGTCGCACCATGGCCCTGAGCCGATGCCGATGGTCGGGATGCGAAGCCGACGGGTGATCTCCTGCGCCACCAGATCGGGCACGCATTCCACGACCATCGCAAAGCACCCGGCCCCTTCCAGCGCAAGGGCCTGGGCGACGATGCGCGAGGCCGCCGCCGCGTCCTTGCCCCGCATCCCAAACCCTCCTTCACTCGCCGCCGTCTGGGGGGTCAACCCCACATGGCCCATCACGGGGATCCCCGCGTCGATGATCGCGTTGGCGGTGTGTTCAATGCCGGTCTTCCACTCCACCTTGACACCGTCGCAGCCGGCTTCTTGGATGAACCGCCTCGCGTTCGTCAGCGCCTCGTCAAGCGAGCCGCGGAATGAGAGAAACGGCATGTCGCCGATGAGCAGGGCGTTGGCGACCCCTCGCCGGGCGGCTTTCGCATGATGGATCATCTCCTCCATGGTGACCGGCGTAGTCGTCTCGTAGCCCAGCACGACCATCCCCAGCGAGTCGCCGACCAGCACGATGTCCACGCCGGCTTCATCCACGAGTTTGCCCAGGGGATAATCGTAGGCGGTCAGCATCGTGATCTTCCCGCCTTGCGGTTTTCGCCTCTGGAGTTCCTCGACGGTAACTTTTGGCATTTAAGTTGGGCACCACTTGTCCCTTGTCGCTTAGTGCTTAGTGCTTGGTGCTTGATTATTGGTGCTTGCTCAGTTTAAAAGCTCTTCCCGCACGGCGCGCGTCGCCTCGACGACGGCGCGCAGCTTGCCGAGCGCCTCCTCCGGCGTGCGGGTCTTCAGGCCGCAATCGGGGTCGACGTAGATCTGCTCCGGCTTGAACACCTTCAGGGCTTTCTTCAAATTCGCCACGACCTCCTCGCGCGATTCGATGCGATGGCTGTGCACGTCCACCACCCCGAGCCCCACCTCCTTGCGCAAGCGCAGATGCTTGAAGGCCTCCAGCAGCTCGAATTTCCGGTTCGCAAACTCCAGATCAATCTGATCCACCGGTAGGGCGTTCAGCTTGGGCGAGAGGGCCTGGAAATTTCCGTAGCAGATGTGCGTGATGGTCTTCGCGCGCAGCCCTTTGGTCACCACCCCAAGCGCCTCAATGGCCAACTCAATCTCATCCAGACGCGTGGAGATCGCCGGTTCATCGATCTGGATGTACTGCGCGCCGGCGCGCTCCAGGTCCCTCGCTTCCCCGTGGATGATCTCGGCGACGGCGAGCGCCGTGGCCCGACGAGAAGGATAGTACTCGTTGAACGACCAGTCCATGATGGTGTAGGGGCCGGTGAGCATCCCTTTGACGGGCCGAGTGGTCAGCGCCTGCGCGAACCGCCACCAGTCCACCGTGATGGGTTGGCGTCTTCGAATTTTGCTGACGATGATCGGCTTGCGGTAGTAGCGGTTGCCGTAGGAGCGCACCAGGCGGCTCGGCTTGAAGCCGTCAAGCTGCTCCGCGAAATAGGCGACCATGTCTCCCCGATACTGCTCGCCGTCGACGAGGATATCGAGGCCCAGCTCCTCCTGACGCGCCACCCAATCCCGCGTCGATTGCTCTTCCAAGCGTTTTAACTCGGCCGGGTCCACCCCGCCCTTGCGGGCTTGACTCCTGGCTTTCACCAGGTAGTCAGGTTTCGGCAAGCTCCCCACTGACGTCGTCAGCAACATGCTTGGCTCCTCTGGTTTGCGCGTTTGCGGGTTAGCCGGTTTGCGCGTTTGCGCGTTCAACGCGCTAACGCGCCAACTCGCCAACTCGCTAACTCGCTAACCCCGTTTGTAGGTCTGAACGGCTTCGACGAGTCGATTCACCTTCTGCACGGCCTGCTCGTAGGGCAAGAACTCCAGCCCGCAGCTCGGGTTGACGGACAGCCGATCCGACGGCACGCGCTTGGTCACCACATCAAACAAGGCGTGCAGCTCGGTCACCGACTCTAACTTGGTGTTCCGAGCGTCCACGCAGCCCAGGGCGAGCTGCTTCGTCCACCGCGTCTTGGTGACCGCCCCCATCGCTTTCGGGTCGGACACCACATCCACTCCAATCAGATCAACCGGCGCCTTCTGCAGCGGCGAAAGCAACCCGTTGAGATGGCCGAAATAGAGGTAGAGGGCCGTGGGAACCTTGAGGCCCTTCGTGGCAATCGCCAGCGCCTCGAGCACCCCCTTGAGGGGCGGCTTGCCAAATCCCAATGCCGGCTCATCAAATTGGACGAGCGGCGCGCCGGCCTCAACCAACGCCGCCGCTTCGTCACGCAGCAGCTCCGCGATCTTGCGCATGAACCGCGCGGGGTTCTTGTAGTAGCGGTCCTCACACATTTGCACGAACGTGTAGGGGCCGGGCAGGACTGCCTTCATCGGCTTGCTCGTGCAGGCCTTGGCCGCACGGTACTCCTCCGCGAGGATCGGCCCTCGGCGAGCCGGCGCCTTGCGCAGAATCGGCCGGCGATAGTACACGTTGTTGTCACACCACCGTTCCAGTCCGTTGATCTCAAACCCGTCGAGCTGCTTGGCCAGCGGTGTCACCAGATCCTCCCATCGAATCTGCGCGTCGGCCAGCAGATCAAGACCCGCTTTTTCGTACTCGGCCATGACCGCTTTGGTGATGTCCTGGAACACCCGCTCAAGCCCTGCATCCGGCAGCTCCTTGCGCTGCCATCGGCTAATCGCGGAGATGATCGTCGTCCCGAAACCCGCCTCCGCCACCTTCGGAAAACTTCCCACCACCGTTGTGATCATAGGCTGCGTCTCCTTCTGTGTAGTTCAAAGTTCATAGTTCGAAGTTCGAAGGGTCAGCTCACTTGGTGGGTCTGCTTCGAACTTCCCTCTTCGAACTGCGAACTTGCTCTTTCTTGTCAAAGCACGCCGGGCAATTGTAGACGGCCCGCGCGAGCGCCCGGTTGTAATCCCTCGCGACGACCACCCGCATGATGACGGGTGACTCCTGCTTACACGTCTCGCATCGCATGCAGCACCCCGTCGATCACGGCCGCATCGTTCAGCCCCATGCCAGCGGCCTCCTCCAAGCAGATGGCCCGCGCATCATACGCGTGCCGCACAGACGGTGGCATCAGCCGTTGGATCGCCTCAGGAATCGCGCGCACCAGCAGCGAGCCTTGAATCAGCCAGCTCGCGCCGTACGCCCGAACCGCGAACCCGCACAGCTTGCGGCGACCGACGGTCAGGGCGTACGGACTGGTCTGCGTCAGGCAGTAGGCGATCGGCGTGGCGGCTTCCACGTCCACGTTCCACGCCACCGCCACGTCGACGGCACGGCAGGCTCGAGCCATCCCTTCGCACAGCGCGGCCATGACGTCCCGAAGCCTCGCGCCGGCTCGGCGGGCTCTCACCACTGAGCACGACAGGTCGCTGCCATGCACCGCGACCCCGCCGCCGGTGGGCCGTTCAACACAGTCGACGCCGGCAGCCGCCGGTCCGCTTCCAGCGATCCACGCGGGCGGCCGCTGGCGATAGCCGAACGACAGGGCCGGCCGATTCCAGCGAAACAACCGCAGCGTTGGAATCCCTTCATCCGCCAAGCGCTCATCATACGCCATGTGCCCGGCCGCCGTGGGCTCATCGTGCACGATCACCCGCATGGCCGCTGGGCCGCTGGGCCGCTCGGCCACTGGGCTGCTTAGCCGCTCGTGTTGGAGACCGGCACCTGTGATGGTGTCCATCGCACGTTCGGCTCGCGAGCCGCCTTTACGTCATCCACACGATTCACCGGCAGCTGATGCGGAGCGCGCCGGAGGAGTTCTGGGTTGGTGCGGGCCTCCTGCGCGATTCCGCGCAGCGCATTCGCAAACGCCTCGAGGGTCTCGCGGGACTCGGTTTCGGTCGGCTCGATCATGAACGCCTCGTCCACGACGAGGGGAAAGTAGACGGTCGGCGCATAGAACCCGTAATCGAGCAGACGCTTGGCCACGTCCCACGCGGTCACCCCGCAGGCTTTCAGCGGTGTGAGGCTCACCACAAACTCATGCAGGCATCGCCCCGCAAACGGCACCGGGAACACATCCGCCAGCCTCGCCTTGAGGTAATTGGCGTTGAGGATGGCCGCGCGGCCGGTACGCTCCAACCCCTCCCGGCCCAACGTGCGGATATAGATGTACGCCCGCACCAGCACGCCGACGTTGCCGTAGAACGCATGCACCCGCCCGATGGACCGCCTGCCACGCTCATCCCAGACAAACCGCTTGCCGGTTTTGCGAACGCGCGGAACCGGCAGAAACGGCTCGAGCGACCGGCTCACCCCGACCGGGCCCGCCCCGGGCCCGCCGCCCCCGTGAGGTGTCGAGAACGTCTTGTGGAGGTTGAGTTGCAACAGATCCACGCCCATGTCGCCGGGCTTGGCGAGACCTAAGAGCGCATTCATGTTCGCCCCGTCCATGTACACCAACGCCCCGTGCTCATGGCAGAGCGCGGTGATGGCCAAGATATCCCGCTCAAACAAGCCCAGCGTATTCGGATTGGTCAGCATCAGCGCCGCCACGTCATTCGAGAGGCGGCCTCGAAGCTCCGCCAGATCGATGAGGCCGTGCGCGTTGGACTTCAGCTCCATCACCTGAAACCCGGACAGCGACGCCGAGGCGGGATTCGTCCCATGGGCGGAATCGGGAATGAGGATCGTGGAGCGGTCTTGCCGTTTGGCGCGATGGTAGGCGCGGACCATTTTCAATCCGGTCAGCTCCCCTTGCGCGCCGGCCGCCGGCTGCAAGGTGAAGGCATGCATCCCGGTGATCTCGCACAACAGCTGCTCCAGCTCATAGAGGAGGCGCAGCAACCCCTGGGCGCACGAGGCCGGGTGCAGAGGGTGCATGTCGGCGAACCGCGACCACGAGGCGATCCGGTCATTGAGCTTGGGGTTGTATTTCATGGTGCAGGAGCCCAACGGGTAGAAGTGGGTATCGACCGAAAAATTGCGTTGCGACAACCGGGTGTAATGCCGCACCACGTCCAGTTCAGAGGCCTCCGGCAATCGGGGCGGCTGCCGGCGCAGGTGCTCCGCTGGCAGCAGGTCGCGCAGCGGACGCTGGGGGCCGTCATGCGCCGGCAAGCGGTAGCCCCGCCGTCCCGGCACCGATTTCTCAAAGATCAGCTCGCTCATAGGCGTTTCAGCGCGTCAATCAGACGATCGATGTCCGTCTGCGCAATGGTCTCGGTCGCGCACCACAACGACGCGTCCGGGTGGTGCGGGTACCAGCGACCGATCGGCAACCCGCCGATCAGCCCCTGCCTGAGCAGCTTCCGGTTGATCTCCTCGACCGTGTGATCGTTCAGGCAGCGCATGGCGAATTCGTGAAAGAACGGCTGATCAAAGAGCGGTTTCATAAATCCGAGCTCCACAAGGCGGCTGTGGAGCTCGTGCGCCTTCTGGGCGTTCAGCTGCGCCAATTCGCGGAAGCCCTCAGGACCCAGGAAACTCAAGAAGATCGTCGCCCGAAGGCACAACCATCCTTCGTTCGTGCAGACGTTCGAGGTGGCTTTCTCCCGCCGGATATGCTGCTCCCGTGTTTGGAGGGTCAGGGTGAAACTCCGCCGGCCGGATTGATCCACCGTGCAGCCGGCGATGCGCCCGGGGATTTTGCGAAGCAACGCCTGGGTGGTGGTCAGCAGCCCTAAGCCCGGCCCGCCATACGCCACCGGGCTGCCCAAGCTACGCCCCTCGGCCGTCGCGATGTCAGCCCCATACGCCCCCGGCGGCTGAAGAAGTCCCAGGCTGATGGGAGAGACGCTCGCCACGCCCAGCGCCCCGACCTGGTGAGCCGCCGCAACCGCCTGCTCCATCGGCTCCAGGCAGCCGAACACATTGGGCTGCTGCAGGATCACGGCGGCGACGTCGTCGTTCAGCGCCGCCGACAACGCCTCGAGATCCGCCACGCCGCTTGCGGCGGGAAGCTCCTGCACGACGCAGGGAAAGCCGCTGACGTACGTTGAGACGACCTGCCGGTAGTGCGGATGCACGGTCTCCCCGATCAGCAGGCGTCGGCGGCCGGTCACTCGCAGCGCAAGCGTGGCCGCTTCGGCCAAGGCCGAGGCGCCGTCATACAGGGAGGCGTTGGCCACCTCCATCCCCATGAGCTCGCAGATCATCGTCTGGAACTCATAGATCATTTGCAGCGTGCCCTGGCTGGCTTCGGCCTGGTACGGGGTGTAGGGCGTCAACCACTCGCCCCTGGCGGAGAGCGCGTCGACGATGGTCGGGATCGCATGATGAGCAGCGCCGAATCCCAGGAACGAGGCGAACTCGTGCATCGAGCGGTTTGACGCGGCGAGCTGCTCGCACAGCGTCAGGACTTCCGTCTCAGAGAGCCCCGCCGGCACGTTCAACGACCGGCAGCGAACCTCCTGAGGGATCTCGGCCAGCAGGTCCTCAGGCGATCCCACCCCGATCGTCTGCAGCATGTCCTGGATGTCGGCGTCGGTATGCGGCGTGTAGTCCATGGGATCAGCAAGCACCAAGCGACAAGCGACAAGTGACAAGTGACAAGCGACAGGTGACAAGTAGCGATCGGCGACCGGCGCTCATGAGGGCTGTTCTGAGGTGATGAGCTTCGTGTAGGCGTCGGCGGTCATGAGCGTATTCACTTCGCTCGGACGGCTCGGCTGGATGGCGAACAACCATCCTTCTCCGTAACAATCCTTGTTGACCACCTGAGGCGACTGGGTGACGGCGGCGTTCGTTTTCACGATCGTCCCCGACACCGGCGCGTAAATATCAAACGCCGCCTTGACGGACTCCACGACCGCAACCGGCTCGCCCTGGTTGACCTGCTTGCCCAGCGGCGGGAGCTCCACGTAGACCACGTCGCGCAGCTCCTCCTGCGCATGCGCGGTGATGCCGACCATCGCCTCGTGCTCATCCGGGAAAATCCACTCGTGCGTCTTGGTATATCGCAGTGCAGGCGGGATCTGCATGGCTACCCCTTTCCTTGTGCGACCGCAGCCGGCGCACCTGACGTCCCTTTCCAGAACGGCAGTTTCACCACGGCGACCGGATAGGTCTTGCCGCGGACGATGAGCTGCAGCGTGGTGGAGGGCCGCGCGAGGGACGGCTCCACGTAGCCCATCCCGATCGATTTGTTGAGCACAGGACTGAAGGTTCCGCTGGTCACGCGGCCGACCTGACGGCCGTCAACCAGTAAGGCGAACCCATGCCGTGGCACAGGCCCGTCGGCGAGCTCAAAGCCGACCAATCGGCGGCTGAGGCCCTGGGCGGACTGCCGCAGGAGGGCCTCCTTGCCGATGAAGGACGGCTTGTTGATGGCGACGGTCCAGCCGAGGTCCGCGTCATAGGGCGTGGTGGTCGTATCCATGTCCGTGCCATACAGCCGAAGGCCGGCCTCCAATCGCAAGGTATCGCGGGCACCCAAGCCGGCCGGCACGACGTCCTGCGACCGTCCCCGTTCGAGCGCCTGTGTCCAGACGCGCTGGGCGTCCAGGTCCGGCAAGAACAATTCGAACCCGTCGCTGCCGGTGTAGCCGGTCCGCGCCGCCCAGGCCTGGGTCCCGAGCGCAGGAACCGCGACCACGTCAAATCGCCCCAAGCCACTCACCCTCACGCCCAGGATCTCTTCAAGCAGGGAGCCGGATCGCGGGCCCTGCACGGCCACAATCGATCGCCCGGCGCTGATGTCGCGCACCTCCACGGCCCCGCGCCGATGCGTCTGCATCCACTCGACGTCGCCGGCGCGCCTGGCGCAATTGACAATGACGAGGCAGTCCTGACGGTCGAGGCGATAGATGATGACGTCATCCAAAATGCCGCCCTGCTCGTTCAGGAACATGGTGTAGCAGGCCCGCCCCGCGCCGACATTGCTCACGTCGCTCACCGCGAGCTCATTCAGGGTCTCCAGGGCTCCCGGCCCGCTGACCCGCACCTGTCCCATGTGGGAGATATCGAACATCCCGGCGCCGGTTCGCACGGCCTGATGCTCTTCGAGGATGCTGGTGTAGTAGAGCGGCATCTCCCAGCCATGGAAGTCCGTCATCTTGGCGTTGAGGGCCCGATGGAAGCCGTGCAGTGCCGTCTTGTTCATCGTCATCCCCCCACCTCCGCATTCGCCAAAGGCGAATCGACAGGCATATCCGCAGGATGT
>Ga0154343_140_pt1 | contig 52787 bp, 50 predicted proteins | sample RifGroA2_FD_115871 | JGI IMG/M metagenome (GOLD analysis project Ga0154343, IMG submission 115871) | Omnitrophica WOR_2 bacterium GWA2_63_20 | reverse complement strand
CTCGGTGTGTTAGACGCGTCCACGAAGCGTCTTTACGCAAGATACGCTATGTAAGAGACCGCACAGGTCTCTTAATGAATGAGCGTCTCGTGGTCATTGCTTACGGGTGCTAGATGGACGGGGTGACGGATGCCGAAACGGACGGACATCAAGAAAATCCTGATCATCGGGTCGGGGCCGATCGTCATCTCGCAGGCCTGCGAGTTCGACTACTCCGGCACCCAAGCCTGCAAGGCGCTCAGGGAGGAGGGCTTCGAGCTGGTGCTGGTGAACTCCAACCCGGCGACGATCATGACCGATCCGGAATTCGCCAGCCGCACCTACATCGAGCCGATCACCCCGGAGGTGGTGGAGGCCATCATCGAAGCTGAGCGCCCCGACGCCTTGTTGCCGACCATCGGGGGGCAGACGGCGTTGAATGTCGCCGTCAAGGTGGCCGAGCGCGGGACGCTGGAGCGCTACGGGGTGCGCATGATCGGCGCGGATGTGCAGGCCATCAAGCGCGCCGAGGGCCGCGAGCTGTTCACGCAGACGATGGAATCGATCGGTCTGGAGGTGCCGAAGGCCGGCTACGCCCGCGCCTTCGAGGACGCAGAGGGGCTGGCCAAACGCCTGGGGTTCCCCTGTGTGGTGCGCCCCAGCTTCACCCTGGGAGGGACCGGCGGGGGGATCGCGTACAACGTCGAGGAGTTCGGGCTGATCGCCAAACGGGCCCTTGAGCTGTCCATGATCCACGAGATTTCCGTCGAGGAATCGGTCGTCGGGTGGAAGGAGTATGAGCTCGAGGTGATGCGGGACTGCCTGGACAACGTCGTGATCGTCTGCTCGATCGAGAACGTGGATCCGATGGGCGTGCACACCGGCGACTCGATCACGGTGGCTCCCGTCCAGACTCTCACGGATCGCGAATACCAGCAGATGCGCGACGCCGCGATTCGGATCATCCGCGCCATCGGGGTGGAGACCGGCGGGTCGAACATCCAATTCGCCGTGCACCCGGATTCCGGGCGGATGCTGGTGATCGAGATGAACCCGCGCGTCTCGCGCTCCTCCGCCCTGGCGTCCAAGGCGACGGGGTTTCCCATTGCCAAGATCGCGGCGAAGTTGGCGGTCGGCTACACCCTTGATGAGTTGCCGAACGACATCACCAAGCAAACCCCCGCGTGCTTTGAGCCGACGATCGACTACGTGGTGGTGAAGATCCCCCGGTTTGCATTTGAGAAATTCCCCGGCGCTGATCCCACGCTGGGCATCCAGATGAAATCCGTGGGAGAAACCATGGCCATCGGGCGGACCTTCAAGGAAGCCTTCCAGAAGGGCCTGCGGGGGTTGGAGGTCAAGAAGGCCGGGTGGGAGCAGAACGGGCCGATGTCGGCGGATGAACTGCGCCGCGCCTTGGCGGTGCCGACGGCCGAACGGGTCTTTCAACTGAAGTCGGCCTTCGAGATCGGCCTATCGGTTGAGGAAATCGCCGTCCTCACGAAGATCGACCCGTGGTTCCTGCAGCAGATGCGGGAGATCGTTGACCTGGAACGCTTCCTGCAAAGCCAGCAATCAGCAATCCCTGCCCGCCCCTCGCTCCACGGGGCAGGCGGGAGCAATCAGCAATCAGCAGAAGCGGAAGAACTTCTCTGGAAAGCAAAGCAATATGGATTTAGTGATCAGCAACTGGCGAAGTGCTGGGGCACCACGGAGTCGGCTGTCCGTGAGCGGCGCAAGCAGCTTGGCGTCCTGCCGTCCTATTACCTCGTGGACACCTGCGCCGCGGAATTCGAGGCGTATACGCCGTACTATTACTCCACGTATGAGCGCCCCGCGGTGACAAGCGACAAGCGACAGGTGACAAGTGAGCAAGAACCACGCTTAGAGGACAACGAACCTGCCCATGTCCCACGTCCCATGTCCCATGTCCCGCCGAAGCGCAAGGTCATGATTCTCGGCGGGGGCCCGAACCGGATCGGACAGGGGATCGAGTTTGACTACTGCTGCGTGCATGCCGCCTTCGCCCTGCGGGAGCTCGGCTGCGAGGTGATCATGGTGAACTCCAACCCCGAAACGGTCTCCACCGACTATGACACCTCGGACAAGCTCTACTTTGAGCCGGTGACGTTCGAAGACGTGATGAACATCGTGGACCGGGAACAACCCGAGGGCGTGATCGTCCAACTAGGCGGGCAGACGCCGTTGAACCTGGCCGTCGCGTTGGCCAAAGCCGGCGTAAACATTCTCGGCACCCCGGCGGAGCAGATCGACCTGGCGGAAGATCGCGAGAAGTTTCGGGCGCTGCTGACGCGGCTCGGGTTGCGCCAGCCGCCGAGTGCGACCGCCCTCAACGCGGAGGAAGCGCTTCGCGCCGCCCACACAATCGGCTACCCTGTCCTGGTGCGTCCCTCGTACGTGTTGGGCGGACGGGCGATGGAGATCGTCTATGACGATGAGTCGCTGAGGCGGTTTGCCGGCTTGGCGTTCGAGGCCTCACCCGGCTTTCCCGTCTTGATCGATAAATTCCTCGAAGAGGCGATTGAGGTGGATGTCGATCTCGTCGGGGACGGGGAGACGTTTGTCATCGGGGGCATTCTCGAGCACATCGAGGAAGCAGGGATTCATTCGGGGGACAGCGCGATGGTCCTCCCCGCCCACACCTTGAGCGAAGAGATCCTCGCCGAGATCCGTCGGGCGACCATTGAGCTGGCGCAGGCGCTTCGGGTGGTCGGGCTGATGAACGTCCAGTACGCCGTCAAGGACGATGCGGTCCATGTGCTGGAGGTCAACCCTCGCGCCTCGCGAACCGTCCCGTTTATTTCCAAAGCGATCGGCCTGCCGTTGGCGAAAGCGGCCACGAAAGCCTTGATGGGGGTCAGCCTGAGGGCCCAAGGGTTCACGGAGGAAATCATCCCGCCCTACGTCGCGGTCAAGGAGTCGGTCTTCCCATTCGCCCGGTTCTCCGGCGTCGATATCATCCTGGGCCCGGAGATGCGCTCAACCGGCGAGGTGATGGGGATCGATGAGACATTCGGGCAGGCGTTTCTGAAATCCCAGTTGGGAGCGGGGCAGGTGCTCCCGCGGGACGGCACCGTCTTCGTGAGCGTCCGCAACCAGGACAAACGCCACGTCGTCTCGATCGCCAAGCGCCTTGAAGCGCTCGGCTTCGAGCTCATCGCCACCCAGGGAACCGCCAAGGCGCTGCAACGCTACGGCGTGCATGCCGTCGCGGTCAAGAAAATCCATGAGGGACGGCCGAACATCCTCGATCGCATCAAGAACGGCGAGGTCCACCTCATCCTCAACACCCCCTCCGGCCGGCTGCCGCGCGCGGATGAGGTGCTGATTCGCGCAGCCGCCACCGCCATGGGGGTTCCTTGCGTGACGACCCTCTCCGGGGCCCAGGCCTCCATCACGGCGATCGAGCAGCTCAAGCAACACTCGATTCATGTGAAGCCCATTCAAGCGTACCACCAGCAGCTCGCGCCCGCCTGCCCCGGTGCACGCGGGGCGGACAGGCAGGTGAACCGATGAGCCAGGGGAGTTACGAAGAGCATCGACGCTCCCAACGAATCGCGCGGACTTTCATCATCAAATACCCCTGGATGGAGGGCGGGACGTCCAGATGGGGCATGTCGCAGATCAAGGATCTGAGCGCCACGGGGCTTCGGTTCGTGGCCGAGCGGGACTTTGCCGTCGGCGAGGTCCTCGACATCGAGGTGCGGGTTCCGACGGCGCCGAACCCCTTAACGCTGAAGGGGAAAATCGTGTGGTCGAAACCCCGTCCACTCGCATCGACCGCGGAGTACGGCCTTCAATTCGTGGGCCTCAACGAGGCAACCGCGCGCTCAATCACCGAGGCGGTTGACTACTTCACCGGCCGTTCCCCGCGCGATGACGACTGATCTGCGGGCCGGCCTCGGGTCATTGACGCAGCGCCGCGCTCGCGTCACGGCGCATCGCCGAGTCGCTTGCGATCACTATCTCCTCTCCCTCGCCTGCGCTCCGATCGCCCACACCGCCCAGCCGGGGCAATTCGTGCACCTGCGCTGTTCGCCCAAGCCTCTGTGGCACGGCGGCGGGCCGCTGCTCCGCCGGCCGTTCAGTCTCTACGACGTGGATCGCCGCCAAGGGACGTGCCACGTCATCTACAAAGTCGTCGGCCTCGGCACGGCATCACTCCATGCCGTCGCCGTCGGCGAGGCGCTCGATCTGATCGGTCCCTTGGGCACGTCGTTCGTCGCCGGAGGATCGGTGCGTCACGCCGTCCTGATCGGCGGCGGCGTCGGCATCCCGCCGCTGTATTTTCTCGCAAAAGACCTCGTGAAGGGGACAAGGGACAAGGGACAAGGGACAAGGATGAAAGTTGAGGTCTCGGTATTTTTGGGGGCACGGACAAGGGATTGGCTGATCTGCGAGCAGGCGTTCCGCCGTCTGGGAGTGTCGGTCCATGTGGCCACCGATGATGGCACCGCCGGCTACCGTGGGAGCGCTGTTGATCTCGTGCGCCGGCATCTTTCCACCCTTCACCCGTCACCCTTCACGTGGGTGTACATCTGTGGGCCGACGCCGATGATGCAGGCGGCCGCCGCCCTGGCGGCCCGCCGGGGCCTGCCCGCGCAGGTATCGCTGGAGGAGCGGATGGGGTGCGCGTTGGGGGTGTGCATGGGGTGCGCCGTCGAGATCGCCGGCCCCCACGCCACCGCCCACAAACGGTTTCAACGCGTGTGCACGGAAGGCCCCGTCTTTGAGGCCGAGGCGGCTGTATGGCGGTAGCCTTGCGAACCAACCTTGGGAAGCTGGTACTGCAGAACCCGGTGATGGTGGCGTCGGGGACGTTCGGATACGGGCAGGAGTACGCCCGCCTCATCGACGTGAACCGGCTCGGGGCGATCATCACGAAGTCCATCACCCTGAAGCCCCGCGCAGGGAACCCGCCGCCTCGCATCTGGGAAACCGCCGCGGGCATGCTCAACGCGATCGGACTTCAGAACGTCGGCGTGGAGGCGTTCATCCGGGAGAAGATGCCGTTCCTGCGCTCGCTCAAGGGGCCGAAGATCCTGGTCAACCTGGCAGGTGAGTCGGTGGCCGAGTACGTCGAGTTGGCGCGGCGGCTCGACGGTGTCGAGGGGATTGACGGCTTCGAGTTGAACATCTCGTGTCCCAACTGCGACCGGGGCGGCATGGAGTTCGGGGTGGATCCGGCGCTCACGCGCCAGGTCGTGCGCCGGGTGCGCCGGGTCACCACGCGGTTCCTGATGCCGAAGCTCTCGCCCAACGTCACCGACATCGTGGCGATCGCCAAGGCCGCGGTGGACGGCGGGGCTGACGCCCTGTCCCTCATCAATACGATCGTCGCGATGGCCGTGGATGCTCGGCGGCGGACGCCGAGGATCTCGACGGTCAAAGGAGGCTTGAGCGGCCCGGCGATCAAGCCGATTGCCTTGCGGATGGTCTGGCAGGTGTCTCGGGCGCTGCCGCAGGTGCCGTTGGTGGGCTTAGGCGGGATTATGACGGCGACCGACGCGGCGGAATTCCTCCTGTGCGGGGCTCGCGCCGTGCAGGTCGGGACGGCTAGCTATGTGGACCCCACGACGTCGGTGCGCATCGTGGACGAGTTGGCCGCCTACGCGGCGCAGCAGAAGGTGAAGCAGGTCAGCCGATTGGTGGGAGCGCTGCAATCATGAGGCGTGCGGCTCGGTTGATTGTAGCACTCGATATGGCGGACCTGACGGAAGCCGTGCAGCTCGTCAAAGGGTTGCACGGACTCATCCGATATGTCAAAATTGGCAGCGTCCTCTTTACCGCCTCCGGGCCGACGGCCATCCAGCGCCTTCGCGCGCTGGGGTGCGAGATTTTTCTGGATCTGAAGTTTCACGATATTCCGTCGACGGTCGAGCGCAGTTGTCGCGCCGCGGTTCGGCACCGGGTCGCGATGCTGACGGTGCATACATGCGGTGGGCGGGAGATGCTCTCCGCCGCGGCCCGGGGGATTCGCAGTGAAGCCAAACGGCTGGGCATCCGGCGGCCTCGGGTTGTGGGGGTCACGGTGTTGACCAGCGTGGGTCAGGAGGGGACGACGAGGGGGCTTGTGGTTCGGCTGGCTCATGAGGCGGTTCGGGGCGGGCTTGACGGCGTCGTGGCCTCAGCCCACGAGGCCCGCGCGATCCGCCGCGTCCTCGGCGACTCAGGGGTGATCGTGTGTCCGGGCATTCGCCCCGCTGGCTCGGACAGTTCGGATCAGCGGCGCATCGCCACCCCGGCGCAGGCGATCCGCCAGGGGGCGGACTTTCTCGTGGTCGGCCGGCCGATCACAGAGGCCCGAGATCCTCGACGGGCGGTTGCCGGGATTCTGGAAGACATTCGTGCAGCACGCAGAAGGGTGTGATCAGGACATGTTGACACGCGAGCAACTCTTGGCGATTTTTTGCAAGACCAAGGCCCTTCAGCGCGGGCACTTCGAGCTGTCTTCCGGCCTGCATAGCGGGCACTATTTCCAGTGCGCCCAGTTTCTCCAGCATCCCCGGCTCGCGGCCAGGGTGTGCCGGGACCTGGCGCAGCGATTTCGCGGGAAACGCCCGACGGTCGTCATCGGGCCGGCGGTGGGAGGCATCGTCGTCGCGTATGAGGTGGCTCGCGCGCTGGATGTTCGCGCGCTCTATGCCGAGCGGGTCGATGCGGAGATACAGCTTCGACGGGGCTTCAGCGTGGGCCCGAAGGATCGGGCGCTGATCGTGGAGGATGTCATCACCACCGGCGAGTCCGCCCGCAAGGTCGGCGAGCTAGCCGAGGCCCTGGGGGCCAAGGTCCTGGGGGTCGGGGTGATTGTCGATCGCTCGGGCGGCACGGTGCGGTTTGCCCGTCGGTGGAAATACGAACGCCTGTTCACCCTCGATTTCGGGAACTTCACGCCGCATCGCTGCCCGCTCTGCAAGGAGCGCGTCCCGCTGGCGCATCCCGGCAGCGTCCGCCGGAAGGCGGGGGGATGATCACCTGGTTGTTATGCGCCGTGGTGGTGGTGGGCGCGGTGTGGGTGGTCAGCCTGCGCAATCTCTTTCGAGCGGCGCTCAGCCTGGGCCTCGTCTTGGTTGGGGTGGCGGGGCTCTTTCTGACGCTGGGAGCTGAGTTTCTGGCGTTCGTCCAAATCCTCATCTATGTGGGCGCGGTCCTCACCTTGGTGGTCTTCGCGATCATGCTCACCTCCCGCGCGACGTCCGCGGAACCGGCTGATGTCAGCCGGTATCGCCTGCCGGCGGTCATCGTCTCAGGCGCGCTGTTCGGGCTGCTCCTCTCGGTGACCAGCACGCTGCGCCCCCCCGCACTCCCCGGCGCCTCCGAGGGAGCCGTCACGGTGTCAGCCTTGGGCCAGGCGCTGGTGACGACGTTTGTCCTGCCGTTTGAGGTGATCTCCGTCCTGTTCGTCGCGGCGATGGTGGGCGCGATCGCCGTGGCCTCCGCCAAGAAGTGATGGCGCCCCACCCGCTTCTGTTCACCAGTTGCGCGCTTGTGGCGCTGGGCGTCTACGGCATCTTGACTCGTCGCAACGCCATCGGCATCCTGCTCGCCATCGAGCTCATCCTCAACGCCGCGAGCTTGAATTTTATCCTCTTCGGCCGATGGGTCGGTGGGGTGGATGGCCAGGCGTTTGCGATCTTCGTGATTGCGCTGGCGGCCTGCGAAGCCGCGGTGGGATTGGCCATCATTATGGGGTTGTATCGCACGGCCAAAACCGTCTTGGCCGACGAGGTGAATCTTCTCAAAGGATGAAGCCAACAATTTTAGATTTTAGATTTTAGATGTTGGATTACGTCTGATGTCTCCTATGCTCGCGTGGATTCCAGGACTTCCGCTTGCGGCGTTTGCCGTCCTCATTCTGGTGGGTCGGCGGTTGGGCCGAGCGAGCGCGTGGGTGTCGGTGGCGGCGCTGGCTTCCTCAGCCTTCCTGACCTTGCAGCTCACCCCGCACGTCTTGGACGGTCAGCGGTTGGCGGTGAGCTGGCGGTGGCTTTCCGCGACGGATCCGGCCTGGTTCCTGGGCCTGGCCGTCGATCGCTTGAGCTGGGTGATGCTGGTCCTCGTGACCGTCATCGGGACCTTGATCACGATCTACTCCATCGGTTACATGCAGGACGATGCGCGCTTCAGCCGGTTCTTCGCGTACCTCTCGCTCTTCTGTGCGGCGATGCTGGGGCTGGTCATGGCGAATCATTTCGTGCTGCTCTACGCCTGCTGGGAGCTGGTGGGGCTGTGTTCCTACCTGCTCATCAGTTTCTGGTTCGAGAAACCGGAAGCCGCCAGGGCGGGCCGCAAGGCGTTCCTCACCACGCGCGTCGGGGACACGGGCCTGTTGATCGGGATTCTGGCGCTCTGGGTGACCGCCGGCCAGCTGCACCTCGGGCGCCTGGAAGAGATCCGCACGTTCTTCGTGTTGCGTGATCAGACCTGGTGGTTGACGATCATCAGCACGCTGATCTTCCTCGGCGCCGTGGGCAAATCCGCCCAGATTCCCCTCCACGTGTGGCTGCCGGATGCGATGGAAGGCCCCACCCCCGTCTCCGCCCTCATTCACGCGGCGACCATGGTGGCGGCCGGGGTCTACCTGGTCGCGCGCACCCTGCCCCTCTTCACCCCCGAGAGCCTGCGCCTGGTGCTGTGGATCGGATTGGCCACGCACCTGTTCGCCGGGACCGTCGCACTGACCATGACCGACATCAAACGCGTGCTGGCCTACTCGACGATCAGCCAGCTGGGGTTGATGATGACGGCCCTGGGGCTTGGCGCGGCCTCCTCGGCGATGTTTCATCTCTCCACCCATGCGTTCTTCAAAGCGCTGCTGTTCATGGCCGCCGGCAGCGTCATCCATGCCACCCATCGCCAGGACCTGCGCGAGCTCGGAGGCCTGGGGCGCCACTTGCCCTGGACGCGCGCGCTCTTCTTGATCGCGGCGCTGTCGATGGGCGGCTTCCCGCTCCTCAGCGGGTTCTGGAGCAAAGACGCCATCCTACTGTCGGCCCGCGAGCACGCCCCGTGGCTGATGTGGACGCTGCTGGGCGGGGCGGCGGTGACCGCCGGATATATTTTTCGGTTGTACCTTCGGTGTTTCCATGGATCCCCTGTGGCATCGGGGTGCGGCACCCCTCACGACTCGCCGGCCGTCATGATTCTGCCGATGGCCGCCCTGGGGCTGGGAGCCGCGTTCGCCGGATTCGCCGGGCCGGGCGTGTTTCATGTCCACGGCGGTCTCGATGTCCCGATGTTGATCAGCTCGTCGGTTGCGTTGAGTATTGGCGTGACGCTGGCGTTTGCGGTCGGTCTCAAGAGGCGGGTACTCGTCCCTGCCGTCCTGCGTCCCCTCGGGACGAAGCTGTATCGTCTGGCCGCGAACAAGTACTATGTCGATGAGGCGTACCAGCGCTGGATCATCGGCCCGTTCCTCGATGCAACCGCATGGCTCTCCCGGTTCGATCGCCGGATCATTGACGGCGCGGTGGACGCGGCCGGCTTGGGCGGCTGGAGGATCGGGCAGTGGAAGGAGCGGTTTGATCGCGTGGTCATCGATGGGATCGTCAACGGCATCGCTCTGGTGACGCGATCCATCGGCCACGTCGTACGGAGGGCGCAAACCGGCGTCATCCATCACTACTTGTTCTGGGTGGTGGCGGCTTCGGTGATGCTCATGCTCTGGATCAGAGCCGTCTCAGCCTAAATGCGCCCACGAATGCATCTTCACGATTGATGGCGCATTTATTGAACTTCGCACTAAAGGGGGAGGCATGATATTAAGTGGGTTGCTGCTGATACCGTTGATCGGGATGCTGGTGGTCCTCCTGCTCCCCAAGACCGCCACACGGCTCATTCGCCTGACGGCAACCGTCTCCACCGCGCTGACGTTGGGGGTCAGCCTGGCGGTGTTGCGGCTGTTTGATCCTCAGGCCGCGGGCGTCCAACTGGAAACGTTCATCCCGTGGATTCCGCAGCTCAACATCGCGTATCACCTGGGCGTCGATGGGCTGAGCATCATGATGGTCCTGCTGACGACGGGACTGTCCTTCCTCGCGTGTTTGGCGTCATGGTCCATCCCGGAACGGCAGAAGGAATATTTCACCCTCTACCTGCTGTTGGAGCTGGGGATGCTCGGCACCTTCCTCGCGCTCGACCTGTTTTTGTTTTACGTCTTTTGGGAAATCGTCCTGGTGCCGATGTATTTCCTCATCGGCATTTGGGGCGGGGGCCGACGGGAATACTCGGCGTTCAAGTTCTTCGTCTACACCCTGGCCGGGAGCCTGGCGATGCTGCTGGGGATTTTGGCCATCTACGTCGCGACCCACACCTTCAACATGACGGAGCTCGCGCAGGTCTGCCCGACCTTCGCGCCGGGGCTGCAACATCTGCTGTTCGTGGCGTTCTTCCTCGGCTTTGCGATCAAGGTGCCGGTGTTTCCCTTTCACACGTGGCTGCCGGATGCGCATGTGGACGCGCCCACTCCGATCAGCGTCTTGCTGGCCGGCGTGTTGCTGAAAATGGGGGCCTACGGATTTTTCCGGATCAGCTACCCGTTCTTCCCCGAAGGGGCCCGCTGGTTTGCCGGGGCGATGGCGGCGTTGGGGATGATCAACATCGTCTACGGGGCGTTCGTGGCCATGGCCCAGACCGATTTCAAACGGATGGTGGCGTACTCGTCGGTCTCGCATATGGGGTTTGTGCTGCTCGGCCTTTCGAGCTTGACGCCGGAAGGCTTCAACGGCGCCCTGCTGCAGATGTTCAACCACGGCACCATTACCGGTGCCATGTTCTTGCTCGTCGGGGTGCTCTATGACCGCGCCCACACGCGCGACCTGACGGCCTTCGGCGGGCTCGGCAGCCGGCTGCCGGTGTACGCGGCGATGCTGACGATCTTCAGCCTCGCGTCGCTGGGCCTGCCGGGCTTAAGCGGCTTCGTGAGCGAGTTTCTCTCGTTCGTCGGGGCGTTCGGCGTCCAGCGATGGCCCACCATCGTCTCGGTGCTCGGCATCGTCGTTACAGCGGCCTACATGTTGACCGCGATCCAGCGCGTCCTGCTTGGGGCCCTCAACCAGCGATGGCAGGCGCTGCCGGATATGACCCCTCAGGAGCTCGTGACGGTTGTGCCCCTGCTGATCATCGTCGTGCTTGTCGGCGTGTATCCGTTGTCGGTGCTCCGGTTGCAGGACCCCGCGATCCTTGCGCTCCTGCAACACGTGGGGATGTTCCAATAGCCTCAGGGCTTGGCGCGTAACACTTGATGGTATCGGCCACTCTTGTTGAGAGTCTCCGTCTCTGGTTGCCCGAGGTGATCCTTGGCCTCGGAGCGATGGGGGTCGTGTTGTGCGGCGCGTTGACCCATCGCCGCGCAGCGGCGGCCATGCTGACCGCGGTCGTCCTCTTCGCCTCCGCCGTCCTCCTCGTGAACGCGCAAGCCACCCCACCGGCAGAGGGATTCTTTGGGATGATCCGGCTGGATCCCCTCGCGCACGTCTTTCGCTGGCTGGCGTGGGGGGTCGTGGCGCTGGTGGTGCTGATGGCCTGGTGCGCGTCGGACGTGTCGCCGAAGTGGTTCGGAGAATACCTGGGGCTGCTGATGGTCGTCGGGGTGGGGTTGATGCTGATGGCCGAGGCCCAGCACCTGCTCATGGCCTACCTGGCGATCGAGCTGGTGAGTCTGACGTCCTATCTGTTGGTGGCCCTCACCCGGGATGCCCGCTCCTCGGAGGCGGGATTGAAGTACCTCCTCTTCGGGGCCTTGTCCTCCGGCATCATGCTCTTCGGCATGTCGCTGCTGTTCGGAGTGACCGGGGAGCTGGCCTTCCCGGCGATTCGAGAGGCGTTGGAGCGCCTGCCGTCGTCCCAGATGCGCCTCTGCGCGACGGCGGTGGGGCTGGTGTCAGTGGGGCTGGCGTTCAAGATCTCCATGGTGCCGTTTCATCTGTGGACGCCGGACGTCTATGAAGGCGCGCCGGTTCCCGTCACGGCGATGCTCTCGGTCGGCCCGAAAGCGGCGGGGTTCGCCTTGTGGATTCGCGTCATCCAGATGGTGGAGCCGGTCTGGGGGGCCATCGCCCCCGCCGTATGGTGGCTGACGGTGGTGACGATGACGGTGGGCAATCTGGCGGCCCTGTCGCAGACCAACGTCAAGCGGCTGTTGGCCTACTCCACCATCGGGCAGGTCGGCTACCTGCTCATCGGGCTGTCGGTCCGCACGGCGGCAGGGATCGAAGCCATCCTGGTCTATCTGGCGGCGTATCTGTTCATGAACCTCGGGGCGTTCGCCTGCGTCGTGGCCGTCGTGACAGACAGCGGCAGCGAATCGGTCGACGCCTTTCGTGGGCTGGCGAGGCGCGCGCCGGTGCTCGCACTCTGTTGCGCGGTGTTCTTGTTGTCGCTGGCCGGTCTGCCGCCGCTCTTCGGATTCATCGGAAAGTTTTTGCTCTTCGGCGCGGCGATTCAATCCCAGGCGGTGTGGTTGGCGGTGGCGGGGGTCGTCAACAGCGCGATCGCCCTCTACTACTACGTGAACATCATCCGGCAGATGTACCTCCTGAGCCCCCAGCAGGCCCGTCCGTTGCGTCCCGCGGCGGCCGTACAGGTGGCGCTGGGGGTGTGCGGGGTGGCGACGGTCGTCTTCGGGGTGTTTCCAAGCGGGGTGTTCGCCTGGATTCAGGGTGTGATATAATGCAAGACTTCCTCTCGATTCCGATTCTCTTAGCTGCCATCCCCATCGCGGCGTGCCTGGTGGGATGGCTCGTTGATCGGAAGCTGGGAACGTTTCCCTGGTTCACGATCATCCTGCTTAGCGCGGGATTCATCGCGGGCGCGCGGGAGCTGTGGTTGACGGCTCAGCGCGCCAACGAGAAGCACGACAAGTAGGCACAGCCGTAATGGACGTCGTTCACCAGACCACACGAGCCGTCGGATGGGCCGCGGTCCTGCTGGCGCCATGCGCGACGGCGCTGTTCGGCTGGCGCGCAGGGGTTGGTCTCGTCAGCGGGGCGGGCTGGATGCTGCTGAATGTGTGGGTCATCGGGCAGTGGCTTCATCATGGAATGCTCGCGTCTCGCCAGACCATCTGGAGCCACCTCGGATGGTGGGCGTTGAAGGGGCCGGTCTTGTACGCCCTCGCGGCGTTCTGCTTAGTCAGTCCGTGGAGTTCGCCGATGGGATTTCTCGCGGGGTTCACGATGTGGTTTGTCGTCTTGTGGGTTCAGGCGTTTCGACGGAGCGAGACCTGACCCATGAGCTGGTGTCCGTCGGCGTGGGCGGCTGAATCGGGAGCCGCGGCCAGCATCCCGGAAGCGCCCAACGCGATCACGGTCTTGCTGGCCAACCTCCCGCACGGCGTGGTGCACGATTTCCTGCACGCGTGGGAGAACGTCATCTTCGCGTGGGTGATCGCCATCGCCCTGGCGGCCGGGTTGGCGTCGTTGAGCCGCCGTCCCTCCCTGATTCCTCAACGGCGGCAGAACTTCGCCGAGTGGATCGTGGAGTGGTTCGAGTCGGCGTTCATCTCGGACCTGGGCCCGCAGACCCGCCACTTCCTCCCGTTCCTTGGGACCCTCTTCCTCTATATCCTGGCGTTGAACTGGGCGGTGCTGCTGCCCGGCCTGAAGTCGCCGACCGGCGGGCTGATCCTCGACGGATCGGCCATCTTGAGCGGCGGATTCGTGATCACCGCCGCGCTGGCGGTCAGCGTCTTCGGATATGTCCAGTACACGGCGATCCGCACTCAGGGGGTGGTGCGATATCTCCACCACCTCATGGGCAGCCCAATGACCGCCGGCGAGTGGGTCCTCTGCCTGATGACCCTCGCACCGGTCACGCATATCCTCGGGGAGCTGGTGCGTCCCATCAGCCTGGCGCTGCGGTTGTTCGGCAACGTGACGGGGGATGACATTCTGCTGGGCGTGTTTTTCGTCTTAGGGGTCCTAGCACTTCAAGCCACCCATTTGCCGATCGGCGTGCCGCTGCATCTGCTGATCGTGCCGCTCGTGCTGTTGTTCGGATTCGTCCAGGCGATGATCTTCACGTGGCTGACGAGCGCGTACCTGAAGCTCGCCCTGCCGCACGAGGAACACCACGCGGTCCATGAACACACAACAGGAGGAGCCTGACCATGGGAACACCACAGGGGATCTTGGCGCTGGCGTTGCCGTTGGCGCTGGCGATCGCGGCGTTTTCCTGCGCCTTCGGGCTGTCGAGGGCCGTGGCGGCTGCCATGGAGGCGATCGCCAGGCAGCCTGAAGCCGGGCAGAAAATTCAGGGTGCGATGATCATCGGCTGCGGGTTCATCGAGGCCTTGACGATCTACGCGCTCGTCGTCGTCCTGCTCTTCGGCTTCGGCATCATCTCCATCCACTAACGGCCGGCAACCTTCCCGACGTCGCCGCCCAACACCCACGAGATGCTGACGCAAATTGCGACCACCGTGCTGGGGTTTTTCCTGCTGGTGGTGTTTCTCAAAAAGTTCTTCTGGAGCACGATCCTGCGCATGCTCGATGAGCGCCGTCACACCATCGAGGGGCAGTTCCGCCGGATCGAGGAGACGCAGGCGAAGCTCGCGGGCGCGCAGGAGGAGCTCACGCGACGGCTGGTGGCCATCGACGAGGAATCCCGCGCGAAGATCCAGCAGGCGGTCCTCGAAGGCAAGCGCATCGCCGGAGAGATCCAGGAAGAAGCCCGCGCGCAAGCCCAGGCCGTGATCGCCAAGTCGAAGGAGACCATCGAGGTCGAGTTGGCCAAAGCCAAAGTCAGCCTACGGGACGACCTGGCGGATCTGACGGTGGAGGCCGCGGCCAGGCTGCTGGGCGAGCGGTGCGACGCGGACGCTGATCGACGGCTGGTCCGTTCGATCATCGACGAATTGGAACGCCCACCGCCGTCCACTCGCTGAGTGTGTCCATGGTCCCCCCACCTACGCCAGGCCCCGCCGACAGGCGGGGCCCCGATGAGCAGATGATGGAGGCAGCGATGCGAGCCCCGAGCCCGTGGCCACAGGCGTTCATCGTCACGGCGGCCAAGGACCGTTCGCGCGAGGGCCGCCGTGAGGCGCAGGTGGGGGGATGGTGACGAATCCTGTGGCAGCCCGGTACGCCGAAGCGCTCTTCGAGTTCGCGAAGCGGCACGAGCGCCTGGACGAAACCTTCGAGCAGGTCGAAGCGCTCGGCGAGCTCATCCGGCGGTCTGCCGAGCTTCGGCAATTGCTGATCAACCCGGGCGTGGATGCGCCGGGCAAGATCGCCCTTCTCGGTCGCCTGCTCGGCGGATGGCGGGCGGACGTGCGGGTCTTCGTCGAGCTGGTGCTGTCGTTCGGACGGATCGAACAGCTGCTCGAGATGGTGGAGGCACTGCGCCGCCTCATGGATGGAGAGCGCGGCCTCGTGCGCGTCACCGTCCGCAGCGCACGGCCCTTGGATGCGACCGTGCGGGGCGATCTCGTGAAGACGATCGAGCAACGGGAAGGACGCCGCGCCGACCTGACGGAGGAGACGGACCCTCAGCTGCTCGGCGGCCTCCAGGTGTTCGTGGAGGGGCGGATGCTGGACGGCTCCCTCCGCAGCCGATTGGAGGGGTTACGACAACAACTCAAGCGCGTCAAAGTACATTAGCAAGCAACAATCAGCAGTCAGCAATCAGCAGTCAGTAAGAGGAGAGATGGCGAGGTTAAAACCTGAGGAAGTGTCCCTGGCGCTTCGCCAGGAGCTTGAACGCTACCAAAGCCAGGTGCGGCTGGATTCCGTCGGCCGCGTGATCCAAGTCGGCGACGGCATCGCGCGCCTCTATGGCTTGGACGACGTGATGGCCGGGGAGCTGGTGGAGTTTCCCGCGCAGACCATCGGGATGGTCTTCAATCTCGAAGAACACCACGTCGGGGCGGTGATCCTCGGCTCGGACCATCACATCAAGGACGGCGATCTCGTCAAGCGAACCGGCCGGATCGCCTCGGTGCCGGTCGGCCCGGCGCTGCTCGGCCGCGTCATCGATGCGCTCGGGCGCCCGATCGACGGCAAAGGGCCGATCGTCACCGAGACCTTCCGGCCGATCGAGGCCCGCCCGCCCAACGTGGTCCAGCGCCAGCCGGTGAAGGAGCCCGTGCAAACCGGCCTCAAGGCCATCGACGCCATGATCCCCATCGGGCGCGGCCAGCGGGAGCTCATCCTGGGCGACCGCCAGATTGGTAAAACCGCGCTGCTGGTGGACACCATCCTCAATCAGAAAGGCAAGGACCTCCTCTGCATCTACGTGGCGATCGGGCAGAAGCTGTCCAGCGTCGTCGCCGTCGTGGAGACGTTGCAGCAGCACGGGGCGATGGACTACACCATCGTCGTCGTGGCGTCTGCCGAAGACCCCGCTTCCCTGCAATACCTGGCACCATATGCCGGCTGCGCGATGGGGGAAGCGTTCATGGCGGCGGGCAAGCACGCCTTGTGCTGCTACGACGATCTCTCCAAGCACGCGGTGGCGTACCGGCAGCTCTCGCTGTTGCTGCGGCGCCCGCCGGGCCGCGAAGCCTACCCCGGGGATGTGTTCTACCTGCACTCGCGGCTGTTGGAGCGCGCCGCCAAGATGCGAGACGACCTGGGCGGCGGCAGCTTGACCGCGCTGCCGGTCATTGAGACGCAGGCCGGGGACGTCTCCGCGTACATCCCGACGAACGTGATCTCCATCACCGACGGGCAGATCTATCTCGAAGGCGATCTGTTTTACTCCGGCGTGCGCCCGGCCATCAACGTCGGGCTCTCGGTCTCCCGGGTTGGCGGCAACGCGCAAACGAAGGCGATGCGCAAGGTGGCGGGCCGGTTGCGGCTCGATCTGGCGCAGTACCGCGAGCTAGCCGCCTTCACCCAGTTCGGCTCGGAGCTCGACAAGGCGACCCAGGCGCAGCTGACGCGGGGGGAACGGTGGGTGGAGGTTCTCAAGCAAGGGCAGTACCAGCCGATGAGCCTGGGGCATCAGGTGGCGATCCTCTACGCAACCGGGAAGGGCCAGCTCGATGAGCTGCCGGCCCCACAGGTCAACGCGTTCGAGCAGGCGTTCCACGCGCTGCTCGATGCGCGCTATCCCGACGCCGTCCACGACATCGAGCGCACGAAAGACCTGTCTGATTCGGTCGCTACGAAGTTAGATCAGGCGGCTGCGGAGTGCAAGCAGCAGTTTTTAGCAGCCGAACGCACGAGGGCGTAAGCGTCACCGAACATGGCGTCCTTGCGACTGATCCGGCGGCGGATCCGCAGCATCCAAAGCACCAAGCAGATCATGCGCGCGATGCAGCTGGTCTCCGCCTCGAAGTTCAAGCGCGCGCAGGGACGCCTGCTGCAAGGACGGCAGGTGCTCTCGTTTCTCGACGGCCTCTTGCAGCGCGTCTTAGTCGCCGCGCCGGCCATGAAGCACCCGCTCTTCGCGCATCACGAGCCCGAGCCCGGGGCGCTGGTCCTGGTGACCTCGGACACCGGCTTGGCCGGGTCGTACAACACCCACTTGATCCAACTGGCTGAAAGCGAATTGCGCAAAGACACCGCCCGCCGGACCCAGATCGTCTTCATCGGCAAGCGCGGGCATCGGTACTTCGCCCCACGCGGGTATCAGTCACGCCAGGCCCACCTCGACATGGCGGGCCGCCCGGACATTCAGAAGATCGACGCCATCGGCCGCGCCCTCATGGAGCAATTTTTGGCGGGCGGGTTGAGTTCGGTGCGCGTGCTCTACGCGAGGTTCGTGTCGACGACGGTCTCCAAGCCAACGGTCATCCAGTGGCTGCCCATCCAATTCAGCAATCAGCAATCAGCAATCAGCAATCAGCAAGAGTATATCTTTGAGCCGAGGGTGGAGCGGGTGTTTGAGGAGCTGCTGCCGAGATGGGCGATCGCCACGTTCCGCCTCGCCTTGCTGGAGGCGTTCACCTCCGAGCACGGGGCGCGCATGATCGCCATGAAGAACGCCACCGACAACGCCCAAGAGCTGCTCGACGCGCTCACCTTGCAGCGCAACACGCTTCGCCAGGCGACGATCACCAAGGAACTGTCGGAAATCGTGGGCACCGTCGAAGCCCTCAAATGAAGCACACAGCACACAGCAAACAGAATCAACCTATGTCGCGCCATTTCTGTGTGCTGTGTGCTGCTTACAGAAATCTCGGTTGAGGAGCTATCATGGCTGAGAACTACGGGACGGTGGTGCAGGTCATCGGGCCGAGCGTGGACCTCCGTTTTCCGGCGGATCGGCTTCCGCAGATGTTCAACGCGGTCATCCTGCGCGATGACGCCAACAAGATTGATCTGACCCTCGAGGTCGCGCAGCACATCGGCAACAACATCGTGCGCTGCATCGCGCTCGATTCCACCGACGGCCTCGTGCGGGGGATGAAGGCGCTGGATACCGGTTCACCGATCACCGTCCCTGTCGGCCGGCAGACCCTGGGGCGCATTTTCAACCTCCTGGGCCAACCCATTGATGAGAAGGGGCCGTTGCCTGAGCCGAAGAAACGGCTGCCGATCCACCGGCCGCCCCCCTCGTTTGAGGATCAGCTGCCGGTGCGCCACATCTTCGAGACGGGCATCAAGGTCATCGACCTGCTGGCACCCTATCCGAAAGGCGGCAAGGTCGGGCTGTTCGGCGGGGCGGGGGTCGGCAAGACGGTGGTCTTGATGGAGCTCATCCGCAACATCGCCTCGGAGCACGGCGGGGTGTCAACCTTTGCGGGGGTCGGGGAGCGCACCCGTGAGGGCAACGACCTGTGGCTGGAGCTGAACGCCTCCGGCGTCGTCAACAAGACGGCGCTGGCCTTCGGGCAGATGAACGAGCCGCCCGGGGCGCGGTTGCGGGTGGCCCTCACCGCGCTGACGATGGCCGAGTACTTCCGCGACGAGGAAGGCCAGGACGTCCTGCTCTTCATCGACAACATCTTCCGCTACGTCCAAGCCGGATCGGAAGTCTCCACGCTCCTGGGCCGGATGCCCTCGGCCGTCGGCTACCAGCCGAACCTGAGCGCCGAGCTGGCGCAATTGCAGGAGCGCATCACCTCGACCAAGCGCGGGTCCATCACCTCGGTGCAGGCCATCTACGTGCCGGCTGATGACTTAACCGACCCGGCCCCCGCCACGACGTTCTCCCACTTGGACGCGACCACCGTGCTCTCCCGGCAGATCGCGGAGCTCGGCCTCTACCCGGCCGTCGACCCGCTGGAGTCGACGTCCCGCATCTTGGATCCGCGCATCGTGGGGGAGGAGCACTACCGCGTGGCGCGCAGCGTGCAACAGACCCTCCAGCGCTACAAGGACCTGCGCGACATCATCGCGATCCTGGGGATGGATGAGCTCTCCGATGAGGACAAGCTGGTGGTCAACCGGGCGCGCAAGATCCAGCGGTTTCTCTCGCAGCCGTTCTTCGTCGCCGAGGCCTTCACCGGGCGGCCAGGGAAATACGTCAAACTGGCAGACACCGTCAAAGGCTTCACGATGATCATCGACGGCCGGCTCGATGCGGTGCCGGAGCAGGCGTGTTATATGCGAGGTTCGATCGACGAGGTGCTTGAGGAGGCCGCTCGGCAGGGCTCCGAGACGGCGGGGACGCGGTGATGGACGGCTCCATCCAGATTCATGTCCTGACGAACACCGGAACCGCCCTCGAGGATCAGGCGGTGTCGGTCGTGGCGCCTGGCGAGCTGGGGTATCTGGGAATCCTGCGCCATCACGCGCCGCTGGTGACCACCCTCGTCCCCGGGCGCTTACGCTATCGCACCCCCGAGGGGACGTCCAAGACCTTCCACCTCGGGGCCGGCCTGATGGAGATCGTCCGCGACCGCCTGACGATCTTGACGGAGTCGATCAGCCAACCGGAGGACTCACGAAAAACCGAGGTGTAGTCCATAGTCGAGAGTCGATAGTCCATAGCAAAAAGCTGTTGGCTGTGGACTATGGTCTATGGACTATGGACTAGCCATCCGGATGTCAGCCGAATGATTGGCGATCTGATCTTTACCAAGCGCGACTGGATCTGGTACGTCCTCGGTGTCGTCCTGACGCCGCTGGTGTTCGCCAGGATAGGTCTGAGCCCGCAGCAGACCCTGGCGCTGGGCGGATTCTGTGTGGTGCTCTACGGGGCGATCTTCTTCTGGCAGTACCGCCTGGCCTTCGCGTGCATCGGCATCTCGCTGTTGCTGGTCACGGGGCTGCTGGACGTGCCGCACCTCATCGAGTTCGCCGGGCTGGACATCATCCTCTTCCTGATCGCGATGATGACCGTCATCGGCTTCCTCGAGGAGAAGCATTTTTTCGAAGTCGTGATCGATCGCCTCCTGCTGCTTGTCGGCCCGCACCCCAAGCGCATCATGATCGTCATGATGACGCTGGCCGCGATCTCCGCCGCGCTCGTCGATGAGGTGACCTCGATCCTCTTTATCGTCGCGGCGATGCTCAACCTGCTCGGCCGCTCCAAGCTCAACCCGATCCCCTACATCCTGATGCTCGTCTTCACCACCAACATCGGCTCCAGCGCGACCGTCGTCGGCAATCCGGTCGGGGTGATCATCGCGCTGCGCAGCGGCCTGACGTTTCTCGACTTCATCCGATGGGCGACCCCCATCTCCATCGTGTGCCTGGCGCTGACCATCTTCGTGTGTCTGAGGCTGTTCAACCGAGATATCAAGCGCTTGAAAGAGGTTCTGGCGGGACGCCGTGGCGAACGAACACTGGAACATCTGGCTGAGGCTGAGCATGCTACCAAGGCAGGCGTGCGTCTCGCGGGCTGGCTGTTCGCCGGCGTGATCCTCGGCTTGATCTTGCATCACCCCCTTGAGCACTGGCTCCATCTGCCGAAGAACACCATGCTGCTCGGGGTGGCGCTTCTTGGGGCCGGCATCGCCTTGGCGATCAGCGGCGAGAAGGCGCGCGCCCTGGTGGAAAAACGGGTGGATTGGTGGACGCTGACGTTCTTCATCCTGCTGTTCGCCTCGGTGGGGACGCTCAAGCAGACTGGCGTGACCAGCGTCATCGCCACGCGAATCATCGCGCTGTCCGGCGGCAGCATCCCGGTGCTCACGTCGCTCTTCGCGTGGAGCTCCTGGCTCTTGACCTCGATCATGGACAACGTGCTGGCCGTGGCGACGTTCGTCCCGATCGTGGGCGACGTGGCCAACGCCGGGCTCCAGACGTTTCCCTTGTGGTGGGCCATGCTGATGGGCGGGACGCTGGGCGGCAACGCCACCCTGATCGGATCCACCGCGAACATCGTCGCGGCCGGCGTGCTGGAACGCCGGGAACTCGGGACGATCACCTTCCAGCAATGGCTCAAGCCCGGGCTCATCGTCGCCATCTCCACCATGCTCGTCGCGTTGTTCCTGGTGCTCATCCAGCTTCCCTTGATGCCCTCCGCCGTCATGGTTCCGGGCGTGTACTGAGGGTGACGACGTCCGCCCTCGTCGGTATAATATCGTGCTTGGCAGCGCCGCCCGGTTTTGTGTAATGTAGAGGCACGGGCGGTTAGCTCAGCGGTTAGAGCACGTGGCTTACATCCACGGGGCCGGGGGTTCAAATCCTCCACCGCCCATTGTCTTAGGCAAAGAGCATCACACATCGCACATAACACATTACACAGTCTCAATGGGGGCGTAGCTCAGTCGGATAGAGCGGCTGATTGTCAATCAGCAGGTCGCGGGTTCGAGTCCCGTCGCTCCCGTTTTTCATCAAAAACCCTTCATGGGATTTTATGGTGTCCCTAGAATGCCATTCACGGAAGCCGTTATCCCTTTCGGGATAACGGCTTTCTGTTTTTCGACTGTCGAGTTGCGTTCAGGCGCGCCAGCTCGGCCATTCTGATTGACAATCCGCAGCCGGTAGCGTAGGCTGGTTCGGTATTTGACAGCGTTCACCTGCTTAAGGGAAGCCGTGGAGCTGCGAGATGCTCTGCGGCTTTTTTCGTCCATGAGGTCACGCGCTCGCGCAGCGAGCACACACAGGGGAAGGGGGTGACAGACAGATGGCATCAGGCACCGTGAAATGGTTCAGCGACGAGAAGGGCTACGGGTTCATTACCCCGGAAGACGGCTCGAAGGACGTGTTCGTCCACCATTCATCGATCCAGGGCGAGGGGTTCAAGTCGCTCAAGGAAGGCGAGAAGGTGGCGTTTGAGGTGACCAGCGGCCCGAAGGGTCCGCAGGCATCGAACGTCGTGAAAGGCGCGTGAGCTCGGCGTTCCTGAAGGCGTCAGCGCAGACTAACGGGGCAAGCGTTCCAACTCTTCGGTGAGCTGGAGCCAGCGGCGCTCTTCTTCCTGAATGAGCGCCGCCAGCGCGGCGCAGCGGTCGGTAAGCTCTCGGCTCCACCTGGCGGGATCGGCCGCTAGCTCCGCTTCGAGCGACTCTTTTTCCTGCCGGTAGGCCGCCTGTTGCTCCTCACACCGCCTGATCTGGCCGGCGAGCTTGCGCTTGGCGGACTCGCGTTGTTTGCGCAGGTGGTACTCTGACGGCCCCTTGGCTTTTGGGGCCGGCTCCTCGCGGCTCCCTTCCTCCGCCTCCAGCTCCTGCCGGACTTGTGTCTCCAGCCGGTAGACGTACTCCGCGTAACTGCCGGGATAGTGGATGACGGCGCCGTTGTTGACCTCGACGATCTGCGTGGCCACCAGGTTCACGAACGTCCGGTCGTGGCTGATGAACATCACGGTGCCGGGGAACTGGCGCAGGGCCGCGCCGAGTGCTTCGACCGTTTCAAAATCCAAGTGGTTCGTGGGCTCATCCAGCAGGAGCACGGAGCGCTTCATCAGCAGCAGGCCGGCCAGGCACAGGCGTGCGCACTCGCCCCCGCTGAGCACGGAGACCGGCTTTTTGATGTCGTTGCCCTTGAAGAGGAACGAGCCGGCCATGGCCAGCAGTTCCTGCCGGGTGACCGCGTGGGCCGCGTGGCGCTCCAGGTGGGTGAAGACGCTGTCTTCCGGATTCAAGCCGGCTGCCACGTGCTGGGCGTAGTAGGCGATGTCGCAGCCGAAGCCCCACTTGAACGCGCCACCCCTGGGGGCCAAGTCCTCGGCGAGCGTCCGCAGGAGCGTGGTTTTGCCCTGGCCGTTATCGCCCAGCACCGCCACGTGGGTGCCGTGGTCGATTTCGATCCGGATGTCCTGGGCGACGAGCTTCTCCGGATAGCCGATGGCGAGGCCCTCGCAGGTGAAGGCAGGACCCTGGCGGCGCTGAACGGCGGGGATCCTGATCTGGACGTTCGACTGCGCTTCGGCCAGGCCGATCGTCTTGAGCTTCTCGATCTGCTTCATCTTGGAGCGCGCTTGAGCCGCCTTCGAGGCTTTGGCGTGGAAGCGGTCGACGAAGGCCTGGAGCTGCTTGCGCTTGCTCTCGACGGTTTGGTTGTAGCTGATGGCCTGGGCGTGCTGTTCGGCTTTGAAGGTCAGGTACTCCTCGACGGTGCCGGGATAGAGCATGAGCCGGCCGCCTTCGGCCTCCAGCGTGTGGTCGCACGTCTTCTTCAAAAACTCCCGGTCATGGGAGACGATCAGGAAGCCGCCGTCGAAGTCCTCCAAGAACTCTTCCAGCAAGATGAGGGTTTTGAGGTCCAGGTAGTTGGACGGCTCATCCAGGATCAGGAAGTTCGGGTCGCGCAGGAGCATGGACGTCAGCTTGACGCGGGTCTGGTAGCCGCCGGACAGGTTCTTGACGCGGGTGTCGAGCAGGGCATGCTTCAGCTGGAACCGGCTGGCGACCTTGCCGCAGCGCCAGGCCTCCTGGCCGGTGTGGCGCGTCAGGAACTCCACCACGGTTTCTTCCGGCGTGAACAGGTCATGCTGTTCCAGGTAGCTGAGGCGCAGGTCGGCGCTCTGGACGACCTCGCCTGAGTCGGCGGTGTCGTGGCCGGTGATGATCTTGCACAGCGTGGACTTGCCCGCGCCATTGCGGCCGATGAAACCAGTCTTCTTCCCGGAATCCAGCGTGACACTGGCATCGTTGAAGATGACGCGCGGGCCGAACCGCTTGTGAATCGCTTTGAGCTGGAGGGTGGCGGACATGGAAGCGCTAGCTTACGGTTGCCCGGCCGGCTCGTCAAGGCAGGAGATGCCGCTTCCGCCGTCCAGTGCGGATGATCGACACTACGCTCGAAACTCCGCTAGGAACCTGCTAAAATTGCCGTCCATGGGGGCTTCGGTAAGCGTTCTAGCATCGTCCCGTCGCTCCCGTGTCTTTCTTTAACTGGTTGTAGTACAATTAATTTCATGAGACCTCTGCAAGCCGTGAGAGGCGCACAGGCAGCGTCCAGAGAACTCTGGACGCTGTTTATTATTAGATCCCCACGATGCTGTTGACCGCCATCCGCGTGGCGCTTGCGTTGACGCTCTACGTGGTCGGCGCCGTCGTTCTGGGGTTGGCGCTCACTCCCGCCGTCTTGTTGTGCCAGGCCGTGTGGCACCACACGGCCAGCCAGCCGATGTGGTATCAGACACTGTGGGTCTGCCTCGCGGCTGGGACGGGCTACTTCATCTTCGGATTCAGCCTGATGGTGCTTGCGGCCTTGCTCCGATTGGTGTTTCGTCTCGACCTGAGGGAAGGGGAATACCCGCTCGCCTCGTTCGGCATGCTCCGCTGGTATATCTCCAATGCCCTGCAGTTTATCGTCTGGAGCGTCTTCGGGGATTTTCTGCTGATGACCCCCTTCGCCGCGCTCTTCTATCGTCTCATGGGAGCCAAGCTGGGGTTGAACGTGCAGATCAATTCAAAGTATTGCGCAGACCTTTCCCTCCTCGAGATAGGGGATCATGCTGTGATCGGGGGACACGCCACGGTCATCGCGCACTCCTTCGAATCCAAGGGATTGATTCTCAAGAAAGTCCGCATCGGTCGCAACGCGATCATTGGGTTGAATGCCATCGTCCTGCCCGGGGTGGACGTAGGCGAGCGCGCAGTCGTCGGTGCCGGCGTGTTTGTTCCCAAGCATACCAAGATCGCAGCCGGTGCCACCTATCTGGGCCCATGAACCCACAAACACACGCGGTATTGGCTCGCGTGCCCCGTATCCTCATCGTCGCCCTTCGCCTACGGCAGGCTTACCAGGCTGCTGCAAGATCATGATGGCGTTGCGGCTCGGCGTTGCTGTTGGGAAGCGTGATGCCATGAGGAACGTCTCCTGCTTTAGGCGCGTGGTGTTGGTCGTCTCTTTCGCTCTCGCCTCTCAACCTGTACTGCTCCCTCTGGGTCATGGAGGATTGGCTGAGGCACAAGGAGAGGGGGAAAGGGAGCCACCTGACAAGATTCCTTATACGGCTGCTAAACTGTTACAAGACTTCGGGGCAAGCTTGGATCAGTACGATGATATTTTGAGAAGACGTCGCTCCGAGCTCGAGGAGTTGGTGGCACGGTACAATGCAGATGAGGCCATCGCGAACTGTGATTGGGACCGGTTCTATAGCTACCTGGCTCGGCTGCCGTTAGAGGAAGTCTGGGATCCGCATGTGGACTACATGCTTGAGAAGCTTGTTGAACTGCGCATGGAGGCTTGGGGTGGGGAAAATCGTCAGGGGGAATCTGCGGTCTACGGCCGTGAGGCCAATGCGTACGTCCGTAGAGAGGCCGAACGCCTGCAAGCGCGGCGGGCCGCTCTGATGCGCGAGTTAGAGAACCTCAGTGTGAGTATTGACAGCCAGAGAAACAAGTGGCTTCATGAGTATCTCCAGCGATGCTGCGGTAAGGAACAATGCGGCGATGCCTCTCGACCGGCGACCGGTGACTCTGCAGGAGGCCCCCCGGATTCCTGGGTGCCGGGGCCTTCTAGCCAGCCGCCCACCGGTGGGCCCCCGCCGAGCGATACCGGCGCGGGACCTCCGCCGACGGGGACACCGTCCGCAGCCGATCCCTCGTCCATTCCATTCCAACCACCGACGACTGGGGATACCTCGAGGCCGGCGGTGGCCATCTGCTGCGAGAGTTGCCCCGGGACGAACTGGGATCGGTTCTACTTTCCCACTCCGCCAGACACGGATTGTCGGCCCGGTGATGTTCGACGGGATGATCTGACCCTCGGCGAGCACGGCACCTGCGCCAACCCGTTCACCGAAGAACCTGGTTCGGCGACGTATGGATCCTCGTGCTGTGCCAAAACGCCGGCGCAAGTGCTTTATGATTCGGCGAACAGCGGCGGGGTGAAGTCGGAGCTGGGGGCTGTGCTGCGGAGCGCCTGCGAGGATGACCCTTGTGCGGTGGAGACGAAAGCCAAACTGGCGAGCGAGGAGGTGTTGCGGGCCGCCGGTCTTCCCTCACGGCTGGAGACCTCCATCCTGAGCAGCGGTACCGACGTGCAGGGCCGTAACTGGGTGCCGGAGAACCCGGTGCTGCGCCTTGGCAAAGAACGCCTGAAGCCCTGCCACACCGAGCCATTCTACGCGACGAAAGAAGCTACGACCAACGCCGCCGCGGTGGTGCTGAGTGCCATCAGTATCGACTACGCGGATGACGCGCACACCGCCGAAGCCTCCAAAGGCACGTCCTGTACCACGAGTCAATCCGGCGCGGCTCACGAGGCGAAACGCGATACCCCACAGGAACGAGCGGCCAAGGCAGCCGCCATCGGCCTGCTGACCTCCCAGGCCAAGGGACAGATCGAAGGGCTCCGGGCCACCTTCGATGTGACCGGGCGTGAAGCACAATTGAAGGACGCCAAACTGCAGGCGGATGTCGTCAATGAAATCACTCAGCGGAAGGCTTCTCTCAGCCTCCCAGTCAGGTTTGACGCGAGCGAACAATAATACCCCCAGCATCGGTTCTCCAATCGCCCCGTCGATTCCTCCAGATTGCAGAGAGGCCCTTCAGCAGAAACGCTGAAGGGCCTTTTGTATACAGGGGCGAGCGGGACCTCGGCGCCTGTCTTCACGGGCGCCCTTGAGCTGCCGCCTCAGGAGCCGATCACGGCGCGCGCGAAGGGGATTCTCATGAGGATCAGGCTGGCGGCTGCGCTGATCACAAACGCCGTCAGTACCTCCACCCCCAGGATGCAGAGCAGCGGCAGGCGTCCGTCCAGGGCTACTGTGCCGCTTCGCAGGAGATCGAGCAGCGAATGGTGCATCAGGTAGATCCCGAATGTCGCCGGCCCCACGGCGGCGTACAGTCTGGCCAGCCAGCCGCGGCCGTTGAAACTCGGCAGCTGCTAGCACAGGATGAACACGCACACCGCCTGCACCATGACGCAGGGATAAAAATGGTCATAGAGGGCGAAGGCGCGCCCATCCGCCGTGCCGAATTGCTGGACCCGCTGCGCGGTTCCGAGGATGATCCAGACGGACGCGGCGGCAAACGCGCAGAGGCTCGCGGCGTTCAGGAGTCTGGCCGACGGCCCGCGCCGCAGCAGGTAGCCCAGCACAAAATACGGCACGTAGGGCAGGCCGCGCGTCAAGACCATCATCGGGACATAGCGGGTGACGACTCCGAGGGAGACTCCCCACAGCGCGACGGCCGTCATCGCCCATAGGGCCGGCGGCGGAACGTTCGCCACCAACGCCCGCAGGGGAGGAGTCAGAAGATACAGGTTGATGATGATCACCAGGAAATAGAGGTGGTACTGGGTGAGCCCGTCCCAGATGGAGGAGCCGATGACGGCGGGGATAATGCGTTCTCCGTGGAATGCGGCCGACCAGAAAAAATGCCAGCCAGCCCAGCACAACAGGGGAATGCCGACTCTGCGCAGCCGCTTGCCGTAGAACGCCAGTGCGCGGTAGGCCCGGGCAGGCTCCAGGACCAGCGCGCCGCTCAGCATGATAAATATCGGCACGGCCCAGCGGCAACACGAATCAATCACGTGCGCCGTCCACCACCCCAGGCTCCCGGGTGGTAGATGCACGACGCGGACCGCCGACGTATGCAGGGCAATCACCGCCAGCACAGCGATGACGCGCAGGCCGTCGGCATAGGGCAGGAACTCGGGCTTGTTCGGCTGGCGTCTCGGTCGCCGGCGTCCCGCGTCACTCATCGCTGATGCGATGCCGGCGTTTGTAGTCGGCGACCCAAGCGCGGATGGCGGCCAGATCGTCGGGATGCTGCTGCCGGTAGGCGGCTTGGGCGGTGCGGATCTGTGCGAGGGTCGACTCGATCGTCTCAGGCGTGAGCCGGATGCCGAAATCGGCCGGCATGACCCGGCCGGATTCGTGGAAGTCCAGCACGCGATCCAAGACGAGGTCGCCGACCTGCTCCTTGAAATGAGACGAGTCCCAGTACCATTGCATCTCCGCGTGGCCGGTGGGTGGCGGAAGCGGCTCGGTGGTGATCGTTGAGTAGCCGCTGAAATCCCACAGCGGAATGGGGGGTTGATCGGGGTGCCGTGCGGCGTCCTGGGCCAGCAGGTCGACCAAGGCGCGCTTGCCGTGCTCGAGGGCGGGCCAACCGCCGGTGGCGGCGTCCAGCTCAAGTTGGTGGGCGTGGGCAGGCGTCAGGAAGATTCGAAGATCGATGCGGTGCGTCCGACAGAAGGCCACGAGCCGTCGGATGTCATCGAGCGAGGTGGAGGCGTCACTCTTCGCAGCCGTTGCGGTCGAAACCCGCGTGCCGGGCGAGACGGGAATCCGCCACTCGAGCTTGAAGCCGACCTCTAACTGATCGATCTCCTCGAAATAGGCGCGCGGCCCCACCTTCACAAAGTTTTCCGATGACCGTCGAAAGAACACCTCCCCCAACCGCTGGCCATCGGGCGCGTACCATTCCGGGTCCCCCGCCTGTTGCGACGTCAGCGTCTTGACGCTGTCCCTCAGGGTGTCGGAGCTGGTGAGGAGCTTGAGATCGGCGGTCAGCCGGCGCCACCACGACACGGCGCGGTGCTGCGTCAAGAGAAGAGCCGGATCGAAATCCGGCCGCGTGGCGGCCGGAGCGGTCGTGGGGTGATAGGTATCGAGGGCCAGCAGCACCTGCGTGAGCGGGGACACCGCATGCGCGTGGATGAGGTAGGCGTACATCTCTTTGGTGGTCGCACCGTCAAAAGCCAGGTTATAGCGCCGCGACGCCTGCCTGGCCCATCCCTCGTGGCTGGTCCGGAAGGCGAGATGGCTTCGGGAGCTTCCGAGCAGGAGTGAGTGTGGCTTGAGCCGACGGACTTCGTAGGCCTTGAGCAGCCGGACGCGGTGGTAGATTGCCGGCTTCTGCGCGGTCAGGCCTGGGAGATCGGCGAGGCGATACATGCCATACGGATCCACCAGGCCGTTGACGATCGTCGCCCCCGCCAACGCCGAGACGGCGGCGATCGCCACGGTGAGGGTGTATCGGAAGAAGGCGCGGGCGATCATGGTGGCCGATCAGATCAGAACTGGAAGTAGATGAATTCGGACACTTGAGAGAACATCATGAGGCACAGCGCCGCCGTGCAGCCGATGGAGATCGCCCACCGAGCGGATGGCGTCCATCGGTAGCGGCGGGCCATGGGCGCGCGCGCCACGCTCCGATACGCGCCCTCCGGGCCGACATACGCCGTCAGCTGCTGCGTGTTCGGAGCGACCCAGCTGATGACCAGCAGGCCCAGGGTGAAGAGCAGCGCCGGAACCCCCATCGAGGAAGGCCACGCCATCCCGTACCCTCCCCCCATCGCTCGCAGCATATCCCACGCGGTGCGCAGGTCTGCCGCGCGGAAGAACACCCAAGCGATGACCACGGCCAGAAAGGTGATGCCGCGGCTGAGCCAACCCCACGCCGGGTGCGGCTGGCCGGTGATCAGGCGGAGGCGTTCTCGCAGGGCGTGCCAGCCGTGATTGATGATGAGGTAGCTCCCGTGCAGCGCCCCCCAGATCACAAAGGTCCATCCCGCCCCGTGCCACAGCCCTCCCAGCACCATCGTGATGGCCAGGTTGCCATAGCGGCGCACGCCGCCCTTTCGGTTGCCTCCGAGGGGGATGTAGAGGTAGTCACGCAGGAATCGGGAGAGCGTGATGTGCCAGCGGCGCCAAAATTCCATGATGCTCGCTGACTGGTAGGGCGAATGAAAATTAATGGGAAGGCGAATGCCGAAGAGCAGCCCCAGGCCGATCGCCATGTCGGAGTAGCCGGAGAAATCGAAGTAAATCTGCGCGGTGTACGCCAGCGCAGCGCCCCAGGACGTCAGCAGGTCCAGGTGCGATCCGGCGGCGACCGCATCAAACAGGGGAGAAGCCAGGCGCGCTGCCCCGTCGGCTAGGAGCACCTTCTTCGCCAACCCTAGGATCAGGATGGTCAGGCCCAGTCCCAGCGATCGAGCCGACACGCGCTTGAGGTCTCGGAACTGTGGCATGACCTCGCTGTGGTGCACGATCGGCCCAGCGATCAGTTGGGGGAAGAAGAGGACGAACAGCGTGTAGTCCAGCAGGCTCGCCTGAGCGACCTTGCCCTGGTACACGTCCACCAAGAAGGCCATTTTCTGGAACGTGAAGAACGAGATGCCGATCGGCAAGATGATCGTGGCGAGAACCAGGTGAAGGCCGAGGAACTGGTTGACGTTATCGATGAAAAAGTTGGCGTATTTGTAATACCCGAGGGCGCAGAGGTTGACCGAGATCCCGAAGAGCACGATCGCCTTGGCCTGGACGGGCCGACGCGTGCGCAGATGCAGGAGCGCCTTGGCGAGCAGGAAGTCGACCCCGAGCAACGGGAGGATCAACAGCAGGTATTTCGGGCTCCACCACCCGTAGTACACGAGGGAGGCGGCGACCAAGCTCGCCAGCGCGCTTCGCCGGTTTCCACCTGCCCACAGCCGGTGAAACAGGACCCATGTGGCCGGTAGGAACACGAGGAGGAACACGTAGGAGTTAAACAGCATCGGCTGTCAGACCCCGCGGGTGACCGCGGAGTGCTTAGTCATACGGGAGATGTCCTATCGACGGACGTCCTGCGGTCTGGCAGACGACGTACCGGCCCTCGGTGAGGGTCCGGACGAACTCATCCATCCCGCAGGCTCCATCGACGAAGAGTCGCTTGATGCGCCGCAGATCATCCCCAGGGGAGTTGAAGCCTGGCTCTGCGGTGAGCAGGGTCGTGTAGCCCGCCCACCGAGCCAGGCGGATCAGCCGGTCGTTGTACCAGCCGCACGGCCACGCCAGAAACCGCACCGATCGGCCCAGCCGTGTTTCCAGCCGGCGGCGCGATCCCGTCAGCTCGGCCAGCGCGTCGTGCCACGTCCGCCCCGGCACGCGGCCGTCCACCCAGGTGACCAGGTTGTCCTGCCGGTCCCACGGGTGGCTCAGCGTGTGCGATTCCACCTCGAACAATGGGTGCCGGTCCAGCGCGTCGATGTCGGACCACTCGAGATACGGTCCGCCGATGCCGCGGTCAACGATGATCCAGAAGGAAGCCCGCATCCCGTACGCCTCAAGGACCGGGACCGCGTTGAGCCCGCTCTGCCATCCGTCGTCGAGGGTCAGCACCACGCTGCGCGCGGGCACGGTGGTCCGGCCCCGCAGGTAGGCGGCGAACTCCCCCAGCGACAGCGTGCGGTAGCCCTGCTCGTGCAGGTAGCGCATCTGTTCGGCGAAGCGTGAGAGCGGGATGACGGTCTCGCCGGGCGGGGTGCCATCGGTGACGATCTGATGGTAGATCAGCACCGGGACGCCAGGGTGGGTGGGTTGCGCCTGGGCCGCGTGGCCGAGGAGTGCTAACCCGATGAGGCTACAGCACACCCAGCGGCGCATCCTGAAATCCCGCCTGTGTCCCAGCGGCCGCGCGGAGGGGCTCATACCGCGCCAGCGCCGTCCGCAGACGGAGATCCTCGAGCCCTTCTCGGAAGCCGACAAAACGCGCGAAGGCATACCCGAGGATCCCGGCGTTGATCAGCGCGAAGAGCGCATGCATCCAGCGCCCGTGCCACGCGTCTACCGAGGCGCCCACCAGACAGTAGCCGATCAGCAGCAGCTCACAGAGCACATACGTCGGTGGCGCAGTCGTGCGACCGGCCACCTTCGGTGTGCGCGAAAATGGAATGGTGCGTCCGGTGACCGCCTGCTGCAGCGACTTCAGCACTCCGCCCAGGTTGACGGGGATCAGCAGTAGGTTGAGCGCATACACGCGGAACAGATCGATCCAGCGGTAGCCAGCCAGGACGAGGTCGCGGCCGTAGAGCAGGTAGTACGGCAGGGCCGTCAGCGGCAGCCAGGCAATCCGCAGGGGCTTCTCCAACGGATACATCAGGATCAGCAGCACGCCCAGGTTCACTGCGGCGGGCGAGATGAGATAGTGGATTCGCATGAAGCCTTCCGGGAAGCGGCGCAGCCACCGCCCGCGCAGGTAGTGCAGGAGCTTCGGCAAGATGAGCAGCCCGCCGTTGGCCCATCGCCGTCGTTGGATGATCAGCGCGCCGAAGTCCGACGGTGTGGCGCTGTAGGAGAGGCGCTCGGGATAGTTATGCAGCTGCCAATGACGCAGGATGAGGTCGACGCTGGATTCGGTGTCTTCGATCACGGTCCAATCCTGGACGTACAGGCGCACGACGTAGCCGCGTTCGATCTTCGTCGTCACGATGTCGTCCAGCGCGACCTTGCGCAAGAGCGCGTTCGCTCCGACCCAGAAGGTCGCGCCGCAGGCCGTGAAGCCCTGGTGGATGAGGTATTGCATGTCCGTCGTCGCACCGGCGATGCGCTCGAGGAGGCGAGGCGGGTGGGGCACCGCGCTGTAGGGTGTTTGGATCACCGCCGTCCGGGCGTGCTGGGGTTGCTGCATGACGTGCACGAGCCGCAAGGTGTAGGAGGGGTCCAGGAAACTGTCCGCGTCCAGCGTCAGGACGAAGTCCGCCCACGGCACAGTGAACGTGGCCGACTCGCGTGCGGTCGGCGCCAGGTGCGTCCCGTCCTCCCGCTGGATGTCGGTGAAGGTCCCGCCGAGGAGGCTGATGTAGCTGTTGAGATTCATCGCCTTGTTCGGCGCATGGGAGAGGTTGGCGTAGCGCTTGCGTTCGAAACTGGTCAATTCGACATCGAACAGGCTGGCCAGCCGCGCGTACTCACGGCGCAGGAGGCGCTGGCTGTCCTCATCCGAGAGCGTGATGAGCCGCGAGGCAAGCGCATGGGCGCGCGATTCCTCCAACAGGGCTCGGCGGTGAAAGGTGAGGTCGATGAACAAACGGTTGGTGTGGGTGGTGGGGGTGAAGCGCTCGGCCTCCGCGCGAAACCACGCGGCAACCTCCAGGAGGTGCCCGCGCAAGTTCTCGATTTCTTCCATCAAGTCGAGCGCGCCGCGGGCGCGCTGCTGGAACGTCTCCTCAGCCATCTGGAGCGTCTTGCAGGGCACGGCCAGCCGTTCGGCGAGCTCGCGCGGAAGCCGCCGCGCCTCGGCCAACGCCTGCGCATCAGCCGGTGTCGCGGGGTCGTGCGGGTCGTCGATCAGCAACACCACACGCCGATTGGGGTACTCCTGCAACGCCGTGGAGAGCAGCGACTGTTCGATCACCTCGAGTTCTTCCTTGTAGGAAGGGATCACCACCGTGACGGCCGGGGCGGGGTGGTCATACAAGGTGTCGAGGGCGTCGTCCGAGGCGGGTCGGTGTCGCCGGAGGCGAAGAACATAGCCGATGCGCGTCACCTGGTACAGCACATTGCCGTAGATCAAGAAGAGGAACGTGGTCGCGAAGGCGATCTGTGGGATCAGCCGCACCCAGAGGTGGCCGCCGGCACTTTCGTGGATCAGGCGACCGAGGTCTCGGGAGAGGAACACCGTGGCGACACCGGTGACGGCCAGGCCACACGCGGTCAGGACGATCTCGCGGGCGCTCTGGACTCGTCGGCGCGAGAGGTCCTTTCGGTCCAGCCATGCCAGGTTCACGCGCTTCCCGGCTAAGGTCTCCGCGGCGTCAGCTTCCAGCACAGCGGTGGAGGTGACCCAGGTGCGGCCGGCGGGCTGGCGTTTCCCCCTCGAGCCCGTCGGCGACGTCACCGGCGCGGGTTGGCGGACCTGCCGGTCTGAAGCGGACCGAGGATAGCGCAACACCAGCATGGCGCGCGACCACTCATCACGAACCGCACGAACCAACGCCAAGAACCTTATAACCATACGTTCCTCCAAGGATTGTGTCAGGTAACTGTGGAGCGAATGGTTCGAACCACGCCGGAACGACTGACGGGGAAGTTCGACCTGCAGGACCTCCACGAACTCAAGGGATGACTAGGATAACAGAAGAGTGAGGTTTTACAAGAAGTTTTTCTCGATGAGGGCCTGGATCTCGTCTCGGAGCGCCTCGGCGATTCGGTGGCAGGTTCCTGAGGCGTCTTCCCGGTAGGCGGTGAGCGCGGGGCGGAGATTGACAGGAGTGCCGATCCGCACGAGGACCTCTCGGTCATCCAGGGGGCGAGGTCGTGGCGTGCCGAATGCCTCCCGTTCCAGCTTCATCACGGTCTCGGCCAGCCGCTCCTCGGAGGGGTCGCGCGCGGTGTAGGGCGGATGCCAGCCCACCATCTGAATGGTGCGCTTCAAGTCCTGCACGTCGCGCTGGATCTGCGCGCGCGTGGCAGAGCTGAAGAGCTGTTTGCGGCGCAGCTGCTCCTGCAGGAACCCGATCAGGCGTTGGGCCTGATCCCGCAGCCGGGCGGCGGGATCCAGCGGCACCTGGGGGTATTTGGACGCGATGGAGGCCACGATCGCGGCTCGCACGTTCCGCACCCGATCGCTCAACTGGACCAGGTGCTGTGACTGTGCCCGGATGTGCTCCAGCGGCTGCCAGCGTTTGAGCAGCTCGGCCATAATGTGCGCCAGGTGTTCTTGGAGCGTCGTGAAGCGGGAACGGATGGCCAGAGAGTGTTCGAGCCGGCGGATGCGCCGATGCAACAGCCACTCAATCGTTGTGCGATAGCGGTATTTGATCGCCATCGGCAGCAGATACACCGTCCAGTCCGGACGCGCCGCCCGGGCTTCTGTGATGGCCTGCAGGCCGAAGCGCACCGCACCCGTCTTAAACGGCTGGACGAGATCGTTCAAGTAATAGATCTCTCCCTCCGGGAACATGACCAGTGCCTGGCCTCCCTGTTTGACGAGCTCGATGGCGTAGCGCTGCGACCTCTCATCCATCGCGCCGCGCGCGACGGAAAAGGCCCCCAGCCGCTGCAGCCACCAACCCGCGAGGCCGCGATATTCCTCAAAGGCCTCGGCGTTGATCATGTACGTGAACCGGCGCCGCGCGCGGCGGGCGGCCTCCATGCAGATCCGGATATCCATTTCATCAGGGTGGTTGAGTGCGAGGATCAAGCCGGCCTCGGGCGGGATGGCTGCGAGCGTGGCAAGGTCCCGGGAGCTCAGCTGCAGGCGGTTGTGCACAAAAAGATCCAGCGCGTTGCCCCACTGGGCGAGACGGATGATCCACGTGCGGTGCTTGGCGGGGTGAAAGGTCTCCGTCATGGCGCAGGCCCCTGTCACTTCTAGCGTCTCGCAAATACCCGGGGATGTAAAGCGCAAATGACGAGGTCAGTCTGCGCTATCCGGGAACCGATCCACACGGTATGATGAAGGGTGACCGCTGGAGCGTCGCATCATGCCGGACACCCTTGAGCGTTCCTCACATCGCCTTCGCAGCGCAGATGGAACCGTGGTGGCCGTTGACCGCTATCGCCAGGGACGGCGGGACACGGCGGTTGTCATTTGCCACGGCTTCTTCCAGAGCAAGGCGACCCCGACCTTTCAGCGTCTGGCCAGCGCGCTTGCGCAATCGTATGATGTGCTGTGTCTGGATTTCCGAGGCCATGGCGGCTCAAGCGGTGTGTTTACGTTCTCGGCACGGGAGGACGCGGAACTGCAGGCGGTGCTCACGTGGGCGCAGCCGCAGTATCCACGGCTGGTGGTCATCGGGTTTTCCCTGGGGGCTGCCGTGGCCATCAACACGGTCAGCGGCGCGCCGCCTGGGGTGTGCGGACTCATCGCGGTGAGCGCTCCAGCCTCCTTTGATGAGATCGAATTCAAGTTCTGGACCCCCGAGGGCATTAGCACGGGGCTGAAAGGCCTCGAGCCGGGCGCGGGGTGCCGGCCGGGGAATCCATTCCTGAAGAAACGGCGTCCCATCGATGCCATCCAGCGGATGCGCAAGCTTCCCGTGCTGTTCATCCATGGGACCAAGGACGTCATTGTGGGTGCCGCTCACAGCCGCCGGCTCTTTGACGCCGCACATGAGCCCAAGCGCCTGCGACTCCTTGCGGGTGGCGGCCATGCAGAGATGCTCTTTCGGGAAGACCCAACCGGTTTCACGAGCCTGATCACTGACTGGTTGGCGGAAACCCTGCCACTCGAAACTCCGCCAGGAACCTGCTAAAATCCCTGTTCATGGAGCACGGAGCAGAGCACGTCGCGAAAGGAGGGCGCTATGAAGTGGCTTGAACGATTTTCGGACGACGCGTACGCCTTGCTGCGCATCGTGACAGGGTTCATGTTCTCCTTCCACGGCGCGCAAAAGATCTTGGGCGTGCTGTCGGAGTTCCAGCCGCCGGTGGGGTCCCAGCTCTGGCTTGGCGGGCTCCTCGAGCTCGTCGGCGGGCTGGCCATCCTGCTAGGATTTCGGACACGCCTGGCGGCCTTCCTCTGCAGCGGCGAGATGGCCGTGGCGTATGTCCAGTTCCACTGGAAGTTCCAGCTCGGCCCGCAGCTCTTCCCGGCGATCAATCAGGGCGAGCTGGCCGCGCTCTACTGCTTTGTATTCCTCCTCATTGCCTGTCGAGGCGGCGTCAAATGGAGCCTCGATAAGAAGGGCTGACATTGACCATCCTTATCCCAGCACCAGGCCTCGGCGGTGCTTGAGCAGGAAGCCGTGGGACTTGGGGGTGAGCGGTGTCGAGGCGCTGGCCCGCACGACGCAACACTCCCCGAAGCGATCCGCGATCCGATCCAGGCACCGGTCCAGCCGTTCGAGTCGCAGCTCCTCCTCCAGGAAGCTCAGCTGCCGTTGGTGCCTGGTTAAATGTGAAACCGATACGCCCAGCAGCCGCACCCGCTGAGGGAGCGGCCGGCAAGAGGCCTCAACGAGGCGCCGCGCCACCTGGTAGATGCGCAGGCCGGAGTCGACGGCATACGGGATGGTGCGCGCGTGGGAGATCATCGAGAAATCCTTGTAGCGGACCGTCAGGCTGATCGTGCGGCCCGCGTACCCGTCGGCTCGCAGCCTTCGGCCCACCCGCTCGCAGAGCCGCAGCAGCGTGCCCAGGATTTCCTCGTTGTCCTCAGTGTCGCGGGGCAGGGTATACGCATGCCCCATCGACTTGACGTCTGCCTCCTCGTTGAACATCCCAACCGGGCGCTCATCCACGCCTTGCCCCATGCGCTTGAGGGACGCGCCGATGAGGCCGAACCGCGCCGTGAGCATCGAGGCAGGCGCGCGTCCCAAATCCGCGCAGGTGACGATCCCCAGGTCGTTGAGGTGCGCCTTCAGGTGCTCGCCCACCCCGCAGAGAGTCTCGACGGGGAGGCGCGCCAGCAGCGCTGTGAGATGAGCGTCTGTGATGCGGATGAGCCCGTCGGGTTTCTGCAAATCCGAGGCCAGCTTCGCCAGCAGCTTGTTCGGAGCGATCCCGATGGAGCAGGTCAGGCCGTGCGCCTCGCGAATGCGCTGTTTGATCAACCGGGCGAGGTCTTCCGGAGTCGCCGCAAAGAGCCGCCAGGTGCCCGTCACGTCCAGGAAGGCTTCGTCGATGGAGAAGACCTCGACCTGCGGCGTGAACTCCACGCAGATCGCGAAGATACGCCGTGCTGCATCAACGTATTTCTCTGGATTGCCGCCGACCAAGATGACGTGGGGGTACAGCTGCCTGGCTTCGAAGACGGACATGCCGTTGGTGATGCCCAACGCCTTGGCCTCATACGAACAGGCCGCCACTACCGTGCGGCTCTTGGGATTGCCGCAAACGATGATCGGTTTGCCTCGCAGGTGGGGATTGTCGCGTTGCTCAACCGAGGCGAAGAACGCGTTCATGTCCACGTGAACGATCACCCGCTCGCTCATCCCGGTACCTCATTCGCAGCCGTTGCCCTCAACCGAGGTGCTCATCAAGAGGACTATAGTAGACAGAAGTCTACGTTGTCAAGGACTGGAGGCGTGGGGTTGAAGAAAGATTCTGATTGACGAAACGGGAAAAGATTGATATACTACCGCAGTCTGTGTCAGCTTTCACTTGGTCAGGGAACCCGCCGTGGAGCTGGAAGAGGCTTCGCGGTGTTTTTGTTATGTACGCGAACCCGATGGCCAAAGAAGAAGCGGTCGGTGTTGAAGGCAAAGTGATCGAGCGGATGCGCAACTCCAGATTTCGGGTTGAGCTGGAGGGCGGCCACATGATCCTGGCGTATGTCGCCGGGAAGATCCGCCATCAATCAAGCCGTATTCTCGAAGGGGATATGGTGGGGGTGTTGCTCTCCCCCTACGATCTGACGCAGGGTCGGATCGTCTATCGGCTCAAACGGTAACGCAGAGAAGGAGGTGAGGAGATATGGCACGTGGAATCGTGAAGTGGTTCAGCGATCAGAAGGGGTACGGGTTCATCACCCCTGACGATGGCTCGAAGGACGTATTCGTCCACCACTCGGCCATCCAGGGCGACGGGTTCAAGTCGCTTCGGGAGGGCCAGGCGGTGGAGTTCGAGGTGACCAGCGGCCCGAAAGGCCCGCAGGCCTCGAACGTCATCAAGGGGGCGTAATCCCGCCTTGTTCAACCGAACATCTCGTGAACTTGTTCCCGGGAAGATCGTCACAGGCTTCCCGTGCGGTGAGGGTATCCGCCCTCGAGGCGAGGTACCGGGGTTTCGCAGGTACGTAGATGGGTACGTGGCGCTGGCTCACGCAGGCGCCATGGTCGGTTGTACGTGAATGCCGCGTTCTTCCCTCAGATGTCTCCCATCTCCCTTCGCAATATTGCGATCATCGCCCATGTCGACCACGGCAAGACGACGCTGGTCGACGCGATGCTGCGCTACACCCACGCGGTGCGCGAGCAGGCGATTCCGGCCGGCGCGTTGATCATGGACTCCATGGACCTGGAGCGCGAGAAAGGCATTACGATCCGGGCGAAGAACTGCAGCTTGCGCTATCGGGACTCCAAGATCAATCTCGTGGATACGCCGGGCCACGCGGACTTCGGCGGGGAGGTGGAGCGCACGCTGCGCATGGTGGACGGGGCCTTGCTGCTGGTGGACGCCGGCGAAGGCCCGATGCCGCAGACCAAATTCGTCCTGCGCAAGGCGATCGGCCTGGGGCTGCCGGCGATCGTCGTGGTGAATAAGATCGATCGCGCCGACGCGCAGGTGGACGACGTCGTCAACCGCACGTTTGATCTGTTCGTCGAGCTCAACGCCTCCTCGGCCCAACTGGATTTTCCTATCGTCTACACCTCCGCCACGCAGGGCATCGCGACACTCGACCTGAGCCGGCCCGGGGTGGACGTGGCCCCGCTGTTTGAGACGATCCTCGCGCGCATCCCCCCGCCGACGGTGTTGCCGGATGCGCCGCTCCAGCTGCTCGTCCTGGCGCTGGCCTACGATCCGTTTAAAGGCAAGATGGGCATCGGAAAAATCCACGCCGGCTCGCTCACGCGGCAGCAACCGATCCTGCGCCTGACGGCCGACGGCCGGCAGCAGGCGGGGGTGGTGAGCGCGGTGCTGGCGTATCAGGGGTTGGAGCGCGTGGAGGTTGAGGAGGCCGGGTGCGGGGAGATCGTCGCGGTGGCCGGGTTTGACGACGTGGGCATCGGCGACACCCTCACCGATCCAGACCACCCCCATGCCCTGCCGTCGGTGGTCATTGAAGAGCCGACGCTGCGCATGACCTTCGCCGTCAACAAGAGCCCCTTGGCGGGCCGCGAAGGCAAATATGTGACGTCGCGGATGTTGCGCGAGCGGCTCATGGCTGAGCTGGAGATCAACGTGGCCCTGCGCGTCGCCGAGACCGACAGCGCCGACACGTTTCTCGTCTCGGGGCGGGGCGAGCTGCATCTGGCGATTCTCATTGAGACGATGCGCCGCGAGGGCTATGAGCTGGAGGTCTCGCAGCCGGAGGTGGTCTACAAGGAGATTGAGGGCCAGCGCTGCGAGCCCTACGAGATGCTCTCCCTCGATGTGCCGTCGGAGTATCAAGGCACGATCATCGAGGAGCTGGGCCGCCGCCGCGCCGAGCTCCAGGACATGATGCCGAGTCCGACGGGCGAGCTGCACGCGGACTATCTCATCACCACGCGGGGGCTGCTGGGCTTGAAGAGCCTCCTCTTGAAGAAAACGCGAGGGACCGCCATCGTCCATCATGTGTTTGACGCCTACCAGCCGCTGGTCGACAACCTGCCGGCTCAGGAGCCGCACGGATCGCTGGTCGCGACCGAGGGCGGGGTCAGCAGCGCCTATGCGATCACCACCGCGCAAGAGCGGGGGGAGCTGTTCATCGGGCCGGGCGTGGCGGTCTATGAAGGGATGGTGGTCGGCCAGGCCGCCCGGGACCGGGATATCGAGCTGAACATCTGCAGGCAGAAGAAGCTGACCAACGTGCGCTCCGAGACGGGCGAGACGACGATCGTGTTGGTGCCGCCTCGAGAGATGACTCTCGAGTTGGCCCTGGAGTATCTCGGAGCGGATGAGCTCCTTGAAGTCACCCCGCAGTCCCTGCGCATCCGCAAGCGCATTGCGGATGCGAAGCTGCGCCTGCGAGCCAAGCGCGCGACCTCATGATGCCCCACGCGTCTGCCCATCCTGCCCCATCAGGAGAACGGCCGGAACAGGGCGGTGCGCCACACGACGACCGCCGCGTAGCGACATTCGAGGCGTTTCGCCTGCATCCTGATTTGCTCAAAGGGATCCACGATCTGGGCTTCATCCGGCCCACACCCATCCAGGCGCAAGCGATTCCCGCGATCCTCTCGGGCCGCGATGTCATCGGGTGCGCGCAAACCGGCACGGGGAAAACCGCGGCGTTCGTCCTGCCCATTCTCCACCGGTTGCTCCAGGGCAAAAGCGGCGCGCACCTGCGGACGCTCATCCTCGCACCCACGCGGGAGCTGGCGTTGCAGTCGATGGAGCACCTGCGGGCCCTCTCGCGCTATGTGCACCTCAAGGGGGCCGCGATTTTCGGCGGGGTGCCGATGGAGCCGCAGATCAGCGCGCTGGCGCGAGGGCTGGATATCATCTCGGCCACGCCCGGTCGATTGCTGGATCACATCTACTCCGGCCGGATCGATTTCGGGAGCTTGGAAGTCCTGGTCCTGGACGAAGTCGACCGCATGCTCGACATGGGATTTCTGCCGGACATCAAAAAAATCATCCGCCTCCTGCCCCCCGAGCGGCAGAACCTCGCGTTCTCCGCCACCCTGCCGGCGGAGATCGTCGCGCTCGTCCATGAGATCCTGCGCAACCCCGTGACGATCCAAATCGGCCAGCGGTCGTCCTCCCCCGTGGGGATTCGACACGCCGTGTATCCCGTGCCGCGCCATCTGAAAACGGACCTGCTCCTTGAGCTGCTGCGAGGCCAGGGGATGACGTCGGTGCTCGTCTTTACCCGCACGAAGCATTACGCGGACCGCCTCTCGCAGAAGCTGGAACGCGCCGGCATCAGGGTGTCTGTCCTCCACGGGGACCGCAGCCAGAGCCAGCGGTTGCGAGCCCTCGAGCAGTTCCGCCGAGGGCGAAGTCAGGTGATGGTGGCCACGGATGTGGCGGCGCGCGGGATCGACATCGAGGATATCAGCCACGTCATTAACTTCGACATTCCCGAGACGCCGGAGAATTACGTCCATCGCATCGGCCGCACCGCCCGCGCCGAGGCCACCGGCGATGCGTTCAGCCTGGTCGACCGGAGCGAAGAGCCCTTGATCAGCGCCATTGAACGGTTGCTGAACCGCACGCTACCCCGCGTGACCCTGCCGCATTTCGACTACAAGCGGCCCGCGCCCAACCGGCCGCACGAGGACTTCAGGCACCGCGACCGCGGCCGTCGCCACCCCCCGGCCCATCCTGCGCCGCACCACCGCAAGCCCTCCTCGTAGCGACCTCTCTGCCCGCGGGAACACGCACGGGCGTATGGGATTTTGCTACACTATACGCATGCAATTTTCTCGTCGGATGCTCTTGGTCACCGTCGCGTTCCTCGCGCTGGGGCTCTGGGGCGTGTGGTTCCTGATCGGGACGACCGAGGGCGCTCGCCGGTTGGTGCCGGTGGTCCTGCGCAGCCTCCTGCCCGCGAAGACGCTGCGCCTCGGAGGAATCGACGGCACGCTGCTCCGCGGCCTGCGCCTGTCGCAGGTGTCGGTGGCGGATCTTCCAGGTTGGTGGGGACGCAGCCGCCTCGTCATGGACGAGGTGACGATCGCTCCCCTCCCGCAGCTTCTCGCTCGATCGGCAGGAGTCCGTGTGCGCGGGATCGAGTGGTTCGCCGCACCGTTTGCGGCGCATGCGACGGCGGCGAGCCTGGAGGGCGTCTTGGCCGGGCGGTGGACGGTACGCGAGGCGCAGATCCGCGACGTGGCATGGTGGGATACCACCAGTCTCTTGGACGTTCAGCGGGTGGATGCCCTCTGGCCGCTGCGATTGGACCATCTTGAGTTGGTCGAGAACGCGAGGCTCCGCTTGCCGTTCTCTGAACCGATCGTCCTCAACGGCGCCGTACGGGGCGGTCGGTTCGATCTGACGCTCTACGCGAACACCCTGGACGTGCATGAGGTGGTGGCCGTGGCGACGAAGGCCCCCGCGTGGCAGGCGGTGACGGGCACGTTGAGCGATGTCCGGATCGGCATCGCCGGGCCGCTGCGCGAGTTGCAGTGGAGCGGGTCCTTTCGTGCCACCACGCTCTCCCGCAGCGGCTTCACCCTCACCGACTGCCCGGGAACCTTTTCACTGACCATGCGCGGGCTGCCCAGGACGTTGATCACGGAGGGCGAGGTGGCCTGCGAAGCGGGCACGGTGAATGCGCGGCAAACCGTGGCCTCGTTGCTGCCGAGCACCGTGAGATTCGTCACGCAGCCGCCGGGTGTGGCCTTCGACGTGCAGGCGACCTCGTCGATCGGCGGCACCGCGATCCGCATCGCCCTGCGCGGGACGGCCGATCACCTTGATCTTCGGCTGACGTCAACCCCGCCGTTGCCCCAGGGCGTGCTGCTGGCCATGCTGGTGACCGGCAAGCCCTGGAGGGGCACCACCGACGCCTTGACCCACGGCGTCCTCTCCTCGGATCTGGCGCTCGATTTTCTCGATTATTTCGTCTTGGGCGGCCTGGGGAGCACGATCGCCAACCGGTTCGGCATCAGCGGCCTGTCGCTGCGCCATCAGCCTGGGACGAACCTCGTCGGTGTGGAGACGACGCTCGTGGAGAAAGTCTCCGTCGGCGTGGAGGTGGACCCCGCCACGCTGACCAGCGCCCAACCGCCCGCGGCACCGGATGACACGACGGCCGACGAGCACCGCGCGCCCATCCCCTATAAAGTCGGGGCGGAGTACAAACTGAATGAGACGACGTCTCTGAAAATCGAGGGCGAACGGACGGTGCTAGACGCCCAGGCGTCGGCCCAGACCTCCACGATGACGGAGACGTCCTCGACGCCTCAAACCGACGACAAGGTCCTGTTCAAATTCAAGAAACAATTCTGATGGAACCGCCGATTGCGTATTTTTCGATGGAGATCGCGTTGCAGAATGACATCCCAACCTACAGCGGAGGGCTGGGGGTGCTGGCCGGGGATACGATCCGCGCCGCGGCGGATTTGCGCATCCCCATGATGGCGGTCAGCCTCCTCTATCGCAAAGGGCACTTTATCCAGCGGCTCGACGAAGAGGGGCGGCAAACGGAATCGCCGGTCTCCTGGAACGTCGAGGCGTCTGTCACGGAGCTCGCACCCCGCGTGCCGGTGACGATCGAAGGCCGCCAGGTGCAGGTGCGCGGGTGGCAGTACGAGGTGCGCGGTCTTGACGGGTTCGTCGTCCCGGTGTATCTGCTCGACACTGATCTGGAGGAGAACGTCCCGGAGGATCGGACGCTGACCCACCAGCTCTACGGCGGCGACGGGCGCTATCGGCTCTGCCAGGAGATCCTGCTGGGTATCGGCGGCCTTCGCTTGTTGCGGGCGCTCGGTGTCGAGCAGATCCGGCGCTTCCACCTGAACGAGGGCCACGCCAGCCTCCTGACACTGGAGCTGCTCGCGGAGCGGCTTCGCTGGGACAAGCGGGAACAGGTGACCCAGGAGGATCTGGAAGCCGTGCGGGCCCAATGCGTGTTTACGACCCACACGCCGGTTCCGGCCGGGCACGATCAGTTCCCGATGGATCTCGTCGAGCGGGTGCTGGGGACGCGCCGCGAGTTTGCCGCCTTTCCGGACATCTTCTGTTGTGACGGGAAGCTCAACATGACCTTCCTGGCGCTCAACCTCAGCCACTACGTCAACGGGGTGGCCAAGAAGCACGGGGCAATCTCCCGCGAGATGTTCCCGCGCTACGACATCCGGCACATCACCAACGGCGTGCATGTCACCACCTGGGTCGCGCCGTCGTTCCAGAAAATCTTCGACCGCTCCATGCCTGGGTGGCGCGAGGACAACTTCAACCTGCGCTACGCGGTGAACCTGCCGCGCTTCGAGGTATGGGAGGCGCACCTCCAGGCCAAGCAGGCGCTGCTCGAGCGCATCCAGCGTGACACCGGTCTGGCGATGGACGAAAGCGTCCTGACCCTCGGATTTGCCCGGCGGGCGACCGCGTACAAGCGCGCGGATTTGCTTTTTTCCGATCCCGCACGGCTCAAGAAGCTCGCGGCGAAAACCGGCCGGCTGCAGCTCGTCTACGCCGGCAAAGCCCACCCGCACGATGAAACCGGCAAGCAGATGATTCAGCGGATTTTCAAAGCCAAAGCCGAGCTGGCCCCTCAGATCCAGGTGGCGTATCTGGCCAACTACGATCTTGAGCTGGCCAAGCTGATGGTCGCCGGGGTCGATGTGTGGCTGAATACCCCGCAGCCGCCGCTCGAGGCCTCGGGGACCAGCGGCATGAAAGCCGCCATCAACGGCGTGCCGTCCTTCAGCGTCTTGGATGGGTGGTGGATCGAAGGCTATCTCGAGGGCGTGACCGGTTGGGCCTTCGGAGGAGGCGGCAACGGGAATCCCAACGATGAGGAGCAGGCCGCGCAGGATGCGACGTCGCTCTACGACAAGCTGGAGGGCCATGTCATCCCGTTGTTCCAGAACAGCCGTGAGCGGTTCATCGACGTCATGCGACAGGCCATCGCCCTCAACGGCTCGTTCTTCAACACCCAGCGCATGATCCGCCAGTACGTGGTGAACGCGTATTTCTGATCCCTTCATGGCGGCCGCTTCCCTCCGCTACGAGTTCGACGGGCTGAACCGGCTCGTCATCCGCGATCCCAGCGATCTCCTGCAACCCCGTCAGGTACTCGACGGCGAGCTGATCGTCGATCGTGACAACCGACTGCGGTATCGCCTTCGCCATACCTCGGGCAAGGCAGCCAGCGACGGGCGCGACATCCTCTTGGACGGGACCTGGAAGCTCTCGCCGGCCCATCGCCTCGGCGTGGTCCTCCATCCCCAGGCGGAGGGCGCGCGACAGGCGGTGTTCCTCAACGCCACGATCGTCGATGTGAAGGACGATGCGCTCATCGTCTCGCTGTGGCGGCGCAGCGACGGAGGGGTGCGCACGTCACAGACGCTCTCGCTTTCCGGCCGATGGCAGGCGGATGCGCGCAATCGCTTGACGTTCCTGGTCGCCAAGTCCGACGGCGCTGAGGATCGCCTCGTCTTCGACGGTGCGTGGAGCGTCGATCGGCGGCACCAGCTCCTCTATCGCTACGAACAACCACAGGTGGGGCGTCAACCGAGCGCCATCCACACCCTTCGCTTCTCCGGGATGTGGGATCTCCGGCCGGAGGCGCGTCTTGTGTATCGCTTGGACGTCGAGAGCCGCTCGGCGTTCGAGTTTCAGACCTCCTTGCAGAGCGCGTCCCTCAACGCCCGAGAAGGGAAGATTGCCTACCAAGTCGGGATCCGTCTCTCCGGTGGCCGGCTGGTCAGGCAGCGGGTGACGTTGTTCGGCGCGTGGAAGCTCAATCGGGATTTGTCGGTGTCATTCGAGATGCCGTATACTGATGGGCGGCTCCGGGCGCTGACGTGTAAGGGAACGTACATCTGGTCGACGCGCCACGCGGTGTCCGTACAGTTGATGAGCCGGCGGGGGGAGCCGCTCGGAATGGCGGTGACATTCAGCCGATCGTTCCTGGACGATGCGCAGCTCTTCCTTCGCTTGCAACGACTCGGGGGGGACACCGAAGTCTTGGGCGGGGTCCAGGGACGTTTCTGATGCGGTCCCCCCGATGGTGGGCCAGCCTGATCGCAGCGGGAGGGCTCCTCGTGCTGAGTGGGGCGCGGACACACGATGAGAAGATCCCCATCGTCGACGCTCAAACCGGAAAGGTCATCCTCATGGAAAAGGTGAGCAAACCCGACGAGGAGTGGAAGGCCCAGCTGACGCCGGAGCAATACCGCGTGACGCGCCGGAAAGGCACCGAACGGGCGTTTGCCGGCTCGTACTGGAATCATCATGACGCCGGGGTGTATCGGTGCGTGGGCTGCGGGATCGACCTGTATCGTTCCGAGGCCAAGTTCGACTCCGGCACCGGATGGCCGAGTTTCTTTGTGCCGGTCGATGAGCGCAACGTTCACTATGCCTCCGACGCCACCCTCTTTATGCGTCGAACCGAAGTGCTCTGCGCGCGCTGCGACGCGCATCTCGGGCACGTGTTCGACGACGGCCCGCAGCCGACGGGCAAGCGCCACTGCATCAACTCCGCGGCGCTGACGTTTCATGCGGCGGAGCAGCCATAGCGCGCCGGTGATGTGGGGGCGACGACTGACGCGACGCGTCTTGTTGCGACGCGGGTTCACGTGGGGGGCGCTGCTGTCACTCGGGGTGCTATGGATGAAGATCAAGGGAGGCGCCGCGCTTTCGAACTTGGCGGAGGCCGCGCCCACAGCCTTGCCGACCCGTCCGTTGGGAACCACCGGATTGCATCCCACGATCATCGGCCTGGGCGGAGAGGGGATCCTGCGGACCACCGGTCGCATGAAGCACGCGATCCCCGTCATCCGTCGAGCCCTCGAATCGGGCATCACCTACTTTGATACGGCTCCAGCCTACCAACAGAGCCAGGATTACCTTGGGGAAGCCCTAGGCGGGGATCAGGGTGATCGTCCCAAGATCGTTCTGGCCTCCAAGACGCACGATCGTACCCGTGACGGATCGCTTCACCTGCTTGAGGATAGCCTGAAACGCCTTCGCACAGACCATCTCGATGTCTGGCAACTGCACGACCTCAGGAGCCTTGAGGACCTCGACCAGATCTTTGCTCACGATGGAGCCATCCACGCCGTTGAGGAAGCCAAGGCGCAAGGCCTCATCCGCTTCGTGGGGATGACAGGGCATTATGATCCCGCCGTGCTTGTCGAAGGCCTCCGGAGGTATCCTTTCGATACCGTGATGTGTTCGCTCAACGTGGCTGATCGTCATCGCCGGCCCTTTCAAACCTCGCTCGTTCCTGAAGCGCACCAACGCGGGACGGGGCTCATCGCCATGAAGGTCCTCGCGCAAGGGCTGCTGCCGCAATTCGCCCATCCCTCGGTGACAACGGCCAAGGCCGTCCACTATGTCTTGAGCCTTCCAATCAGCACCCTCATCATCGGATGTCGTACGCCGCAGGAGGTCGAGGAGGACGTGCGCATCGGCACCGCGTTTGCGCCGCTGTCACCTGACGAGATGACCCAATTGGAAGAGGCCGTCAAGCCGGTCGCTCGGCAGCTCTCCAGCTTCAAGCGGGGATAGACCTCCGGGATGGACGTCTCCGAGCAAGGCGCGCATCGTCGCGCGACGGCAGCCGCCTACGACGCGGTGGCGTCGCACTACGAGACGCGGTGGGCGCGCTATCTTTCGGAGACGGTGGAACGGGTGCTGCGCGTGATCGACGGCCCACCAGAGATGGGCGTGGTCGATGTCTCCTGCGGCACGGGGCGCTTGCTTGAGCACGTGGTGCGGCGATTTCCTCGGGCGCGCGTGGTAGGGATCGACGCGTCGCAGGGGATGCTCAGGCAGGCCGTGGCGAAGCGTCTCCCGCCTACCGTCCAATGCATTCAGGGAGTCGCCGAGGCGATGCCGGTTCGTTCCGGACGCTTCGACCACGTCGTTTCCACCAATGCGTTCCATCATTTCCTCCGGCCTGCTCGCGTGATCGAAGAGTGCCGACGGGCGTTGAAACCGTCGGGGCAGCTGGTCATCCTGGACTGGTGCCGGGAGTCCTGGCTGTGCCGGCTCATTGACTGGTGGTTGCGCCTCGTCGATCGCGCGCACGTGCGGATGTACACCCGTCGTGAGCTCGCCGCCCTCCTGACCCAGGAAGGCTTCGCTACACAGCGCTCCCAGCGCTTCCGGGTGTCGTGGGTGTTTGGCCTGAAGCTCTGGGACATGATGCTGGTGGCGGCGACCCGAAACCCATGAGACCAACGCATCGATCCATCACCACCGGGTTGGGATGGGTGGTGGTCGGTGTTGGGTTGGTGTGGTGTTGGTGGCAGATCAGGTGGTTGGGGGACGTCCGGCTTCGGCTTCCAGCGTTCTACGCGTGGTATGCGGGGGCCTTCGGATGGTACCTCGCGGGTCTGTGGCTGGTGCGCCGACTCGAAGGCCGCCTGTCCGCTCGGTGGACGGCCGCGGCGCTGGGTGTGGTGATCGTCGCGGCTTCGGCGGCCAGAGGCGTGCTGTTGCCGACGACGCCGACACTGTCGAATGACATCTATCGGTATCAGTGGGATGGGCGCGTGCAGCGCCACGGCTTTGATCCATACGCCTCTGCGCCCAACGATCCCCGATTAGCTTTCCTCCAGGACGAACAGTTCCCCCACATCAATTTTCCGCATCTGCGGACGGTCTACCCGCCGATGACGCAACTGGCGTTTCGGCTCGGCGCCTTCCTCGGGGGCTCGCTGACTGCGCACAAGCTCGTGTTTGTCGGCGCTGAGCTGCTCCTCATCGGGGCGCTGCTGTTCATCCTGTGGCGACGGCGGCAGTCGCCCTTGTGGGTGGCGGCCTATGCGTGGCATCCGCTGGTGATTCTGGAAATTTCCGGCTCCGGCCATAACGACGCCCTGGGGATCGCCATGTTGTGGCTGGGCCTTGCCGCGTGGGAGGCGAGGTGGTGGCTCGGCGCGAGTACAGGGTTCGCCGCCTCCTGCTTATCGAAGTTCGTCTCGCTGCTGCTGATCCCGTGGTGGTGGATGCAGCGGAAACCTCGTCGGTGGCTGTTCGTCTTCCTCGCCCTGGCTGGCTTGCCGATGCTCATGCATCCGACCATCCTCTCCGCGTTGGTGGAGAGCTTCACCGCGATGACCACGAGGGGCGCATCCAACGCGTCGCTCTACGTCGTGTTGGCGTGGGTGATACGCCGTGCCGATGTGGCGTTCCTGGCGGCGCTACTGCTCGGCGGGGCGTTCGCGATCTGGTGGGCTCGCCGGCAACCCGACGTGATCTCCTATCTCGTGGGTGTCATGGCGGCGGCCGCACTCCTGAGCCCTGCGCTGCATCCCTGGTATGTGGTGTGGCTGGTCCCGTGTTTCTGTTTCGATCGCAGTCAGTCGCTGATGGCGCTGAGCGGATTGGTCGCGCTGGCGTACGCCGTGTGGCCGGGCTACCTGTTGGAAGGACGCTGGGAACTTCCGGTGTGGGCGAGTGTTGTGGAGTATGTGCCGGTCGCTGTGCTTGGTCTCTGGGAGGTCTCGCGATGCAGGTGGGGGTTGTCATCCCGGCTCGTAACGAAGCCGACGTACTCGGTCGCGTCTTAGCGGACATTCCGAGGGCGCTCGTGCACGAGATCATCGTCGTGGACAACGGCTCAACCGATGCCACCGCCTCGATCGCGTTGCGCGCCGGGGCGCGGGTGGTTGCCGAACCGGTTCCAGGGTATGGCCGTGCGTGCTTGAAGGGGATCGTCGCACTCAGCCCGTCGGTCGAGACCGTGGTCTTCATGGACGCGGATTACTCGGACTATCCGGAGGATCTTCCGAAGTTACTTGCTCCTATTGAGCAGGATCGTGCGGATCTCGTCATCGGCTCGCGCGTCGCGCACGCCCAGCCAGGCAGCCTCACTGTGCAGCAACGCCTTGGCAATCGGCTGGCGTGCCGGTTGATGCGATGGCTTTTTGGGGTACGGTATACCGACCTGGGGCCGTTCCGCGCGATCAGACGAGAGGCGCTGGAACGGCTGCAGATGAGGGATCCAGGGTGTGGGTGGACGGTGGAGATGCAAGCCAAGGCGGCGCGGCTCCGACTGCGCATCGAGGAGGTGCCGGTGCGGTATCGGCCTCGGATCGGCCGCTCAAAAATTTCCGGCACGCTGAGCGGGACGGTGCGCGCCGGGATCGCGATTCTCACGACGATTGCTCGCACCGCGCTGACCTCACCATGCGCCGACTCCTGATTTTTCTGAAAGATCCTGTGCCCGGACAGGTGAAGACGCGCCTGGCGAAGGCGGTTGGCTCGCAAGCTGCCTGCGACATCTACCGCGCCTGTGTGGAGCTGACGCTTGAGCGCATGATGAGGTTTCGCCAGGAGGCGGTGCTGTGCGTCGACCCGCCCGAGGCGCTGCTGCGCACTCGCGCATGGGTGGGAGCGGACTGGCGGCTTCAGCCGCAGCGCGGACTGGCATTGGGGGAGCGGCTGGCGGACGCCACCGCCGTCGCGTGTTCCGATGGCGCATCTCAGGTCGTGGTCATCGGGACCGACTCGCCCTGGTTGACCGGCGACGACGTGGCAGCGGCCTTCGAGGCCTTGCGGTATCACCACATCGTCCTCGGGCCGGCTCAGGACGGCGGGTACTACCTGATCGGTCTGACGCGTCCGCAGCCGGCGTTGTTCGAGGGCATCGCCTGGAGTTCCCCCTCGGTGTATGCGCAGACGCGTGTGCGCGCCGCCCAACTGGGACTGACGACCCACTCGCTTCGAGAAGGCTACGATGTGGATCGCCTCGAGGATGTGCAGCGATGGCTCAAGGAGGTGCAGCATGCCTGAACTTAATCATCCCACCCCCTCTCTGAAGCTGCCAGCGGCAGCTCGTTTGCCTTCGGCAAACGGGCCCTCTGGGTCTGCAGAGAGGGGGTGGGATCACCAGACCATCCTGCATACGCCGTCACTGACGTTCATGCCCCGCGAGTCGTGGACCCTGGTAGTCGACGGCGAGGCGCCGAATTGGGTCTCGGCAGATGAGCGAGGAGCGGGGCTGCTCCAGCACCTCAGCGGCACCCCGTCGGCATTCTCGCAGTTGGTGAGCCGCTACGCCTCCCAGTACGGCTTGGAGACCGGCAGGGCGTGGGTCCATGTGCACGCGTTCGTGAGCGAGGCGATCCGGCACGGGATCGTCAGTCCCGCGCCGAGTGAACGTCCGCCGTACCTCGGGCGGGCCGCGCATCTGACCCTCTCGCGGTTGCGCGAAGCGTGGCTGCACACCAACAACTCCTGCAACCTCGCGTGCCGGCACTGCCTCGTGAGCTCCTCGCCGCGCGGCGAGCAGGGGCTTCCGACCGACGTCTGGCGTGACCTGATCGGCCAGATCGCCGCACTGGGGGTTGACCGGTTCTACATCACGGGCGGCGAGCCGTTCGTCCGAACGGATCTGCCGGAGCTGGTCCGGTTGATCGCCGACATCCATGACGTCGAGCTCATCATCTTGACTAACGCGACCCTCGTGACATCCAATCCTCACCTGCTGGATGCGCTGGACCGCAAGCTCGTGAAGTTTCAGGTCAGCATCGACGGCTCCACCCCGCAGATCAACGATCCGATCCGCGGCTCCGGCAGTTGGCAGGCGGCCGTAGACGGCATGCGCACGTTGGCTCGACACGGCTTTGAGGTCACGCTCACCACTGTGGTGACCAGCAGCAACCTGGACGATCTGCCCAACGTCACGCGGCTGGCTGCCTCGTGCGGGGTCCGGTCACAGCATCTGATGTGGATGCACAAGCGAGGACGGATCATTGAGTACAGCACTAAGCCCCAAGCAACAAGCACCAAGTCGAGCGTATTCCCGGGAACGGAGGAGCTGGTTGAGGCGGTGCGCGCCGTCAAGCGGGAAGCCGACGCCCGCGGGGTTGCCCTGGACAACGCCGCCTCATTCGAGCTGCGCGCCAACGCCCCACCCCACACCAAGTTTGATTTGGGGAATGCGGGGTGGCAGAGTCTGTGCGTGTACGCAGACGGGCAGGTCTATCCCTCAGCAGCCTTCGCCAACCACAAGCCGCTCTGGTGCGGCGACGCGACCAACGGCATGACGCTCGAACAGATCTGGCACAACAGCCCGGTGTTGCAACAGATCCGCGAGGCCAGCGTGATCAGGAAAGCGCAGGCCTCAGGGGATTGCCTGCGGTATCTGACCGGTGGCGGGGATGTGGAGCACAGCTACTTTTTTTCGGGCAAGTTTCTCGGCGATGATCCGTACTATCCACTCTACCAGGCGATGCTGCTGGATGCGATGGATGCGTTGACGTCGAGAAAGGCCGCGCTGGTCAATCGAAGGTCCGGCTACGATGCGCCGCGAATCTACCACGCGATGGGCGACGGGGCGGTGGTGTGCGGGACGACCGAGGTCGGAGCCGAAGACGTCGAAGTCGCGTTTCTCCATTCCAACTGCGTGCTCTCATTCGATGTGGAAAAGCCGCGCAAGCTCGTCCAGCAGTTCTATGGTCAGGCGGCCGAGCAACCTCAAGCCGAGCTGTGCTGCCCCACGAAGTATGATCCCGAAGAGGTTGGACACATTCCGCAGGAGGTGTTGGACCGTTTCTACGGATGCGGCTCGCCGGTGAGGGCGGCTGCGCCGCAGTCCGGTGAGGTGTACGTCGACCTGGGCTCTGGGG
>Ga0154343_137_pt1 | contig 56798 bp, 49 predicted proteins | sample RifGroA2_FD_115871 | JGI IMG/M metagenome (GOLD analysis project Ga0154343, IMG submission 115871) | Omnitrophica WOR_2 bacterium GWA2_63_20 | reverse complement strand
GATCTGCGTCGTCGAGAGGCTCTGGTGTCCCAGCAGCTCCTGCACGCTGCGCAGATCCGCCCCCCGATCAAGCAGATGCGTGGCGAAACTATGCCGCAGCGCATGCGGGGTGATGCGCACCGGCAGCTGCGAGGCCTTCGCGTAGCGCAGGACCAGGCGGTCGACCTGCCGGACGGTCATGCGCGTCTTCTTTTGACTGACAAACAGCGCCGTCGGCGCCTTCAACCGTACGGGGCGCCTGACGACATAGCGCGCAATCGCCTGAAGGGCGGTCTTCCCGATCGGGCACAGGCGCTCGCGTTTGCCCTTCCCGCGCACGATCACCGTGCCGGAGATCTCCTCGATGTCATCCGTGTTGAGCCCGACCAGCTCGCTGACACGCATGCCGGTCGAGTAGAGCGTCTCCAGCATCGCCCGATCGCGCGCGCCCTGCCAGTGATCCGTCGGCGGGGCGTCGAGCAGCCGAACCACCTGCGCTTCATCCAGGAACGCCGGCAGGCGGCGCTCCAGCCTCGGGGTGGGGACCACCGCGGCCGGATTGCGGTCGAGCAGCCCCTCGCGGCACACAAAGCGGAAGAAGCTGCGCACGCAGGACAGGCGCCTGGCGATGGTGCGTTTCGCGTAGCGCTGCGTACTTTGGTGCGCGAGGAATTGGCGCACCTCAAGCGGGGTCACGGCCCGGAGGGACCGACGCCCGAGGAACGACCAGAACGCCGCAAGATCATGGTGGTAGTTGCGGCACGTGTAGGCGGAGGCGTTGCGCTCCACGCGGAGGAAGTTCAGAAACCGCTCGACGGCTTGTGCAGAGCGCGTGTTGGCCCCCTTGCGTGCAGCCCATAGACCGACTATGGACTAACGCGGCTCGCGATCCTCATCTGATGTTGGCAAACGGCGGGTCGTGTAGGTACACGTGGGGTATTTTGAGCAGCCGTAAAAGATGCGGCCCCTGGCCCGGCGCTCGACCAGCTCCCCGCCGCAGCCGGGCTGGGGACATGCCACGCCGGTCGGCAGCGACCTGGCGTGCTTGCAGGTCGGATAATCGGAGCAGCTGAGGAATTGGCCGAACCGCCCCCAGCGGATCACCATGGGCTTCCCGCATTGCTCGCAGGTATAGGAGGTGGGCACGACTTCCCGCTTGACCTCCCGCATCTCCTCCTGGGCGGTTGTGACGCGGGCGGCAAACGGCGTGTAGAAATTCCGCACGACCGAGACCCACTCCAGGTCCCCGTCTTCGATCCGGTCCAGCTCCTCTTCCATCTCCGCGGTGAATTTGAGATCCATCACCTCCGGAAAATGCGCGATGAGCAACTCCGTCACCACGCCTCCCAATGCCGTCGGGACCAGGCTACCTCCGGTGCGCCGCACGTAATCCCGCAAGACGATGGTCTGGATCGTCGGGGCGTAGGTGCTCGGACGGCCGATGCCTTGCTCTTCCAACGCCTTGACCAAGGAGGCCTCCGTATACCGTCGAGGAGGTTTGGTGAAATGTTGGGAGGGGGACACGTTCTCGAGGGACAGCCGATCGCCCTTGGCCATCGGGGGCAAGGCCCCTTCTTGAGGGGCGTCGTCGTCTCGCTCTTTGTCCGGCGGCTCTTCGTAGACTTTGGTCCACCCGGGCATGAGATTCGTCCGTCCGTTCGCCCTCAGGCGAAACCGACCCGCGTCAATCGCCGCACTCACCAGGCGATCCACGGCATCGGTCATTTGGCTCGCCACGAACCGCTGCCAGATCAACCGATACAGTCCTAACTGATCCGGCGTGAGAAACGGCTGAAGCGACTCCGGCGTGCGCGCCACGTCCGTCGGGCGGATCGCTTCGTGCGCCTGCTGGGCCAGTTTCCTGGCTTTGTAGGCGCGAGGCCGATCCGGGAGAGAGGCCTGGCCGAACTGCCGCTTGATGAAGGCCCGAACGGCCGACAACGCCTCCTGGGCCACGCGGACCGCATCGGTCCTCATATAGGTAATCAGCCCGATCGGGCCTTCCTTGCCGACTTCCAGCCCTTCGTAGAGATCCTGCGCCACCCGCATGGTCCTGGCGGAGGAGAAGCCCAGCTTGTGGAACGCTTCCTGTTGCAGGGTGCTGGTGATAAACGGCGGCTTGGGGTAGCGCTTTTGCTCCTTCTCCTGGACGTGGGCGACCACGAAGGCCTCCGACTTCAAGGCCTGGGCGATGCGCTGCGCCTCCTCCTGCGTCCTGAGCGAGGCGTCCTTGTCGCCGATGCGCTCAAGCCGCGCGGTGAACGACTCACCCGCTGCGGTCTTCAGCGCCGCCTCAATCGTCCAATACTCTTGCGGGGTGAAGGCCTGGACCTGCTTTTCGCGATCGACGATCAGCCGCAACGCGACCGACTGCACGCGGCCGGCGGACAGCCCCCGCCCCACCTTCTTCCACAACAGCGGCGAGAGCGAGTAGCCCACGAGCCGATCGAGAATCCGGCGGGCCTGCTGGGCATCGACTTTCTTTTGATCGATCGTCCCGGGATGCTGGACCGCGGCGCGCACCGCTTGCGGGGTGATCTCATGGAAGGCGATCCGGAAAATCTTTTTGGGCAGCTGCGCCGAGGCCGACGAGGATGCGCGCGTGCGTGGCTTCACGGCGGACTTCGCGCCGTCTTGCTTGCGCGACGGCCTGTCGGCGTCGCGCAACAGGTTGGCCAAATGCCAGCTGATCGCCTCGCCTTCCCGGTCGGGGTCCGGCGCGAGATAGATGGTCTCCTTGCCGCGGGCTTCCTGAAGCAGTTGCTTGGCGAGCTTCCGGCGAGTGTGAATGACGATGTAGTGAGGGGCGAAGTCGTGCTCGACGTCGACGCCGAGCTTGCTGGCGGGCAAGTCCACCAGATGCCCCATCGAGGAGGTGACGTCGAACTCCCGGCCTAGGATCTTGTGGAGGGTCTTCGCCTTGGCCGGCGATTCGACGATCACCAGGTTTTTTGCCATGATTGATCGGTGACGTTAATCGGTTTCGGTTTCGGCCACGTATCGGTGACGTCGAACGGTTTCGTGTGTCGTTACGTGACGATTGACGTGACCGCAACCGACAGACGATACGTTGCCGTGGCCGTCACCGCGACACGAAGACCGAGCGATCATCCACCACCCACGAGTCTCACGATTTCCACGCGGTCGCCCTCCTTCAGGATGGTCTCCGGCAGGCGCGCGCGCTTGACGATGGTGAGATTGATCTCCACGACGACGCCCTCCGGCTTCACCGCACACTGCGCAAGCAACTGGGCCGCCGTGAGCCCGTCCGCGACGCCTCGGCGCTCACCGTTGATGATCAGCTCCATGGGACGAACCGCTTGCCGGGCAGTTGCTTGACCAGGTGCCTGAGCTCAAGACCCAACAGGGTCGAGGTGCAGGCGGAGGCTGTCCACCCCGTCTTCGCCGTCAAGGTGTCCACATCGCACGGCTCATCGGCGCGTAAGTGATGCATCAGCGTCCATTCCTCATCGGTCACGCCCTCGGCCCTCGTCGCCGGTGAACGGGACGAAACCGTCTCCACCGTGGCGGCCAGGCCCAACTCCTCCACGATGTCCTCCACGGACGTCACCAACCGCGCGCCCTGCTTCAAGAGGTGATGGGTGCCATGCGAGGTGATCGAATCCACTTTGCCGGGGACCGCGAACACCTCGCGTCCCTGCTCGAGCGCGCAATCCGCGGTAATGAGCGCCCCGCTGCGGTGCGCCGCCTCCACAATCACCACGCCAGCCGACAACCCGCTGATCAGCCGGTTGCGCCGGGGGAAATGGTACGACAGCGGAGGGCTGCCCATCGGATACTCGGAGAGCAGGACGCCGTGCCGCGTCACCTGCTCGGCAAGCGCATGATGCTCCGGCGGATAGAGTTGATCAAGCCCGCTGCCCAAGACCGCGACCGTGCGGCCGTCGGCTTGGAGCGCCCCGCGGTGCGCCGCGGCGTCGATGCCGCGGGCCAATCCCGACACAATCGTGACACCGCGCAGGGCCAGGTCGTACGCCAGCCGCTGCGCGGTCTGCTGCCCGTAGAGCGAGGCCCGGCGCGAACCGACGATGGCAATGGCGGGTTGGTCCTCCTCGCCCCACGTCCCCTTCCTATACAGCGCTGGCGGGGGGTCATGAATGGTACGCAAGATATTCGGGTAGGTCTCATCGACGCGCGTCACGATGGTGCAGCCGGCGGCGCGGGCGCGGCTCAACTCCTCGGCGACCACCTCCGGACGACGGCCCTGCGCGATGAGGCGCTCGGCCAGCTTCGGCGTGATCCGTTCCACGCCTCGCAGTTGTTCCTCGGTCGCCTGGAAGACGGCCCGGGCGCTGCCGAACGCCTCCAGCAGGCGCGTGGCCGACAGCGACGTCAGCTCCTGGATCAGGTTCAGCAAGACCAACCAGTCCCGTTCTTCCATCATTTGTTCGTTTACCTCGAACCTATTCAATTGTTCTTTTTAGCGATTGGGCATGATGCTTTCCTTGAACCTATTACGTGGTTCTTTTTAGCGGTTGGGGCTGACGTTTGCCTTGAACCTATTAAGCGTAGCTTACCACAGGCTCAGGACGTGAAACAAGGTGGCTTGAAAGGCGGTGACGATCTGCGTACGTCACGCGCAGCGTCACCGTTGAACGTCACCGACGAGCGAGGGGGGTGACGGTCAGGGTCTTGGTGCGGTCGTTGAACGACATGACGAAGCGGTCGAAGAATCCCGCCCGTCCCAACAGGTTGAAGCCCACGTGGAGCGCGTCGGAAAATCCGGTCGGCACGGTGAACTCCTGGCCCGCAAAGCGCACCCGCAGCCGATGCAGCCAGACCGGGATGACGCTGCCATTACCCAGGGCCATCGAGCGGCGCGTCATGCGGGAGAGCTTCAGCCCGAGGAGCTGCGCGACATCGGCGTGAAAGACCGACCACGACGCTCCGGAATCGACATACGCCTGGAGATACAGCCAGCGGTTCCCGGTCCACGCCTGGAGGTACACGATGGGCGCGGCGCGTCCTTGGGCATCCTTCAGATAGTGGAAGGTGAACCGTCTCGAGGCCTGAGCTCGACGGCGTGTCCTGGGAAGCCGTGTGGGCATTACAACGCGACGGGGGATTCCTGGGACGAGGGGATGTAGTAGATCCCCACCTCGCAGCGGGAGGGAATGGTCCGCCGGACGCCTTGAAAGGCTTGCAGCTGTGTTGCGCCGACGGAGACGATGCGATCGTCCATCACGACCACGTATTTGCCCCCGTAGCGCTGGCAGAGTCGCTGGGTATGCCGCACGAGGTAGCACCAGCTCTTGGGAACCCACGGCCCGAGCACATCCCAGATGCGCTCCGCAATCTCATCGATCGTCAGCCGGGTCGTATCGATGATCAGATCCGCTTTTGCATAGGCGGCAGCTCGCTGCCGCAGGAGCTGCTGGATCCGCTCGACCGGTGGGCCGCCGAGGAGCATCGGACGCCGAGCCAGCGTGGGGCCCACGCGCTGAAGGATCATTTTGGGGCTGGCCGTCAAACAGACCACCGGCCCCACCGTGCGCAACCGGCTTCGGTTCTGCGGGTCCACGAACGCCCCGCCGCCGGTCGCGATCACTTGCTCATCGCCGCAGGTGACCTGCTTGATCAGGCGACGTTCCACGCGCCGGAACACGGCCTCGCCGTGCCGCGCGAAAATCTCCGGAATAGACTTCCCCGCCGAGGATTCGATCAGCCGATCGACATCGACGAACTGCCAGCCCAGCCGCTTGGCCAGCTCCTTGCCGACCGTCGTCTTCCCCGTCCCCATGAATCCCGTAAGGGTGAGGTTCATCTCGCTAGCAGACAGCAGACAGCACACAGCAGACAGAATCGGACAAGACTGGAAGGTTCTACGTTTCGTGCGATCGTGTTCTCCTCTGTGTGCTGTGTGCTAAGTGCTATGTGCTAAGTGCTGTGTGCTAAAACTGCTGGACTTGCCGACGGTAGCCGGCGAGGTTGCGCTGCAGCTCGCGCAAGGAATCGCCGCCGAATTTCTCCAGCATGGCTTGCGTCAGGACGAAGGCGACCATGGCTTCCGCCACGACCCCGGCGGCCGGCACCGTCGTCACGTCGGAGCGCTCCACGGTGGCGACGACCGGTTTCTTCGTGTGGATCTCAACCGACCGCAGCGGCTTGCGCAGCGTCGAGAGCGGCTTCATGAAGCCTCGCACGATCACCGGTTCACCCGTCGTCATGCCCCCCTCGAATCCTCCGGAACGGTTCGAGGACCTGGAGAATCCTTTGGCCTTGGAGTAAAAGATCTCGTCGTGCAGCTGCGAGCCGCGCAGCGACGAACCACGCACCCCCTCACCCACTTCCACGCCTTTGACCGCGTGGATGGACAACACCGCCTGGCCCAGCAACGCATCGAGCCGGCGGTCGTAGTGCACATGGCTGCCCAGCCCGGGTGGTGCCCCCTCGACCACCACTTCAAATGCCCCGCCCAGGGTGTCCCCCTCGCGCGCGCACCGGTCGATGAGCCGCATCATCTGCTTCGCGGCGCGCGCATCGAGACACCGCACCGGATTGCGATCCGCCGTCGCGCGAAGCCGCGTCACCGTCACCCGGGCGGGGACAGTCCGGATCGACCCCAGGGCGATGACGTGGCTGGCGACCTCTATCCCCAGCGCGGAGAGCGCCTGTTTGCAGATCGCCCCGACCGCCACGCGCGCCGCCGTCTCGCGGGCGCTGGCCCGTTCGAGCACGTTGCGGATATCGCGATGATCGTATTTGATCGCGCCGGCCAAATCCGCATGGCCGGGCCGAGGCTGCGTGACCACCGGCAGGCGATCGATCGAGGCATCTTTGTTGGCGATGGACAGCGCGACGGGGCTGCCAAGCGTCTTGCCATGCCGAACGCCCGACAGCAGTTCAACGCGATCCGCTTCAAACTTCATGCGCGGCCCGCGGCCGTAGCCGAACTGCCGCCGCTTCATCTCGGCCTCAATCGAGGCCGCATCAATCGGCACCCCCGCCGGCAACCCTTCGAGGATCGCCACGAGACACGTCCCGTGCGACTCTCCCGCCGTGAGGAACCGTAACCGACTCATGGGCAACAGCGTGACAAGTGACAAGCGACAAGTGACAAGCGAAAGCCTACTCGGTATTCCGCATTCCGCACTCCGCATTCATCTGGCGCCCCACCACGGATAACTCATCAGCAGTCGAATGCTCGTGTCAAGCCCGCTGACTTCCAGGAGCCATGATCCTGCGAAGAGCGACACCACCAATGCCAAGGACAGAAACGGCCCATAGGGAATCAGATGTGAGCGCCTGGCCGCCAGCACCGCCACACCCGGCCCGATCGCCAGGACGGGTGCCAGGAAAAAGGTCACGGTCACCGCTTTCCACCCCAGGAGCGACCCGGCCATCGCCAGCAATTTTACGTCTCCTCCGCCCATCGCCTCTTTGCGGAAGATCAGCGTGCCAAGCGCTCCCGTCACGTACAACAGCCCGCCGCCCACGAGTGCGCCCACCAGCGAGGCCTTCAACGCCGCCACCCGCTGCAGCGTCCCATGGAGCTGGGGGATCAGCAGGCTCAGGAGCACGCCGAGCGCCAATCCCCCGAGGCTGATTTCATCCGGGATGATCTGAAATTCCAAGTCGATGAAACTGACCGTAATCAACGCCCACACAAACACCAGGTAGCTCAGGCCCGCGGCATTGAGGCCGAAGCGGCCCAGCACCATCACCGCCGCCGCCCCGCTGAGTGTTTCCACGATCGGATACCGCCAGTGAATCGCGCCACGACACCGACGACACCGCCCGCCCAATGCCAGGTAGCTCAGCACGGGAATGTTGTCGTACCACGCGATCGGTTTCGAACACCGCGGGCATCGTGAGCGGGGGGTCACGATCGACTGCTCTCTCGGCAACCGATAGATGCAGACGTTGAGAAAACTGCCGATGAACGTCCCGATGACAAACTCAATGACCCACACAAGCTCCACCGCTCACTCCTGCTCAGCTGTTGTATCGAAGCGCGCGCTCCACGGCACGGCGCATGGCGGCGATCGGCGCTCGCCGATGCCACCACCACTCGAATGAGGCGGCTCCCTGGTATACTAGCATTGAGACCCCATTCGCCGCAACACACCCCTGCCGGCGGGCCCGTCGCACCAACGCCGTTGTGCGGTTGTAGACCAGGTCGTACACCATCACGCGCGAGCCGAGGCCTCGGATGAGGGGGATGTCGGCGTCGTGTGCCATCCCGATCGGGGTGGCGTTGACCAACAGATCGCAGCCCCGGACATCCACCGGCTCAAGCGGCCTGACCTCAATCCGGCATCGAGGCCGAAGGGGTCTCAGCCACTCCGCGAGGCGTTGCGCGCGATCCAGGCGCCGGTTGGCCACGATCACGTGCGTCCCCGGCGCGCGCGTGAGCACCCACGCCACCGCCTTGGCCGATCCCCCGGCCCCTAAGATCATGGCGGTGCATCGCCTGGGCCTCCACCCCAATTCGGCCAACGCCCCCATCAGACCGATGGTGTCGGTGTTGTGCCCTGTCAGGCGACCCCGATGCGCCACCACGGCATTGACCGCGCCAAGCGCCCTGGCGTCCCTGACCAGGGTGTCAAGCAGCGGGACGATCGTTTCTTTATGCGGAACGGTCACATTGAATCCCGAGATCCCGCACGCGACAAGCCCGCGCACCACCTCGGCGAAGACGGCAGGGGGCACGTCAAACGGCGCATAGATACCGTCCAACCGGCGCGCCGCGAACGCCGCATTGTGCATGAGCGGAGAGAGGCTGTGACCGATTGGATGTCCCAGCACCCCGAAGACGCGCGTCATTCCGAATGCGGAATGCGGAATGCGGAATGCGGAATACCGAGTAGGCTTTCGCTTGTCGCTTGTCGCTTGTTACTTGTCACGTTCTTTCCTGTGGTTCGCGGGTTAGGGACGGAGGGAACGTCGCGCCGCCGAGCGCTCTGAGCCTTGCGCGAGCAAGCGATTGATCGCGTTGACGTAGGCTTTCGCGGAGGCTTCAATGACGTCGGTGGAGGTCCCCCGGCCCATCACCTCGGCGCGGCGATAGCGCAACTTCACGGTCGCCTCCCCCAAGGCGTCCTTGCCCCGCGTGACGGAGTGGACGCTATACGCGCACAGTTCCGGGGCCATGCCGGTCAAGCGGTTGATCGCTTTGTAGCAGGCATCCACGGGCCCATCGCCGCAGGAGGCAGCATGAAGGAGCTTGCCCTCCTTCGATAGTTTGATGGTGGCCGTGGGCACCGTGTCGGTGCCGGAGGTCGTGTGGACGTAGACGAGCTTGTAGATTTCTTGGGCGGCGGGTAGCTCATCCTCCACGATGGCCACCAGGTCGTTGTCGAAGATTTCTTTTTTCTTATCCGCCAGGACCTTGAACCGCGCAAAGGCCCGTTCCAGCTCAGGCTTCGAGAGCCGAAATCCCAGCGACACAAGCCGTCTGGCAAAGGCGTGGCGGCCGGAGAGCTTGCCCAGCACCAGCTTGCTCTCGCCCACCCCCACATCCTGAGGCCGCATGATCTCATAGGTCTGGCGGTATTTCAGGATGCCGTCCTGGTGGATGCCCGATTCATGGCGGAAGGCATTGTCGCCGACGATCGCCTTGTTCGGCTGCACGATGATGCCGGTCAGGCTGCTGACCAATCGCGAGGTCTTGTAGATGTGCGTGGTGTCGATGCCGGTCGTCGCGTGAAAGATGTCGGGACGCACCCTCAGCGACATCACGATCTCCTCCAAGGAGGCGTTGCCCGCGCGCTCCCCGATCCCGTTGACCGTGCACTCCACCTGCCCGGCGCCGTTGGCGATCGCCGAAAGCGAATTGGGCACCGCCAACCCGAGATCATTATGACAGTGCACGCTGATGACGGCTCGATGGATGTTGGGCACGCGCTCCATCATCCCATGGATCAGCCGCCCGAACTCCTCGGGGATCGCGAAGCCGACGGTATCCGGGATATTCACCGTCGTGGCACCCGCCTTGATGACCGCCTCGATCACCTGGTGGAGAAACGCCGGCTCGGTGCGCGAGGCGTCCTCCGGGGAGAACTCGATGTCGCGGCTGAAGCGCTTGGCATACCGCACGGCCCACACCGCCTGCCGCAAGATTTCCTCGCGCGCCTTGCGCAGCTTGTACTTGCGGTGAATCGGGGAGGTCGCCAGGAAGACGTGGATCCGCTTCTTCTTCGCCGGCGCAAGCGAGGCCGCCGCGGCGTCGATATCGGCGGGCAGCGAGCGGGCCAAGGCCGCGATCGTCGGCCCCTTCACGGCCCGGGCGATCATCCTAACCGCCTGCGCATCGCCGGGCGAGGCGATAGGGAATCCGCCTTCAATGACATCGACCCCCAGCCGCGCGAGCTGCTTGGCGATCTCCACCTTCTCGGTGGGCGTCAAGCTCGCCCCCGGACATTGTTCCCCATCCCTCAGCGTGGTGTCGAAAATCGTGATGCGTCGCGCCATGTTCAGACTTCCCTCAGACATCAGACTTCAGACAACAGGAAAGATTTTTCACTGATGTCTGAGGTCTGTGGTCTGATGTCTGATCTCTACTCCTCGACTCCGCCTTCCTCTATATACGGCTCAATCAAATCCAGCAACTGATCCAGGCTGTCCATGAGCCCCTGATCGCCGGCGTCAATCAACAACTGTCGCACCTCCGCCAGATCCACCCGTTTGTGGATGATGGCATCGGACATCGCGTTGGCCAACTCGCCCCGCGCCTCAGCCGGTGTGGCGTGGAACTGCCGCAAGACCTCGACGAACGCCTTCGGCTCCTGCACCTGATTCTCAAACATGCGTTGACGGGTTAGCGCGTTGGCGCGTTAGCGGGTTGGCGTGTTGTTTATGAGCGACTCCGCGCCGCCGTCCGCCGTCTCTTGGCTCTGACTTGAGTCTTGCGTCTCGGGTCTTGAGTCCTTTTCTTCACTTGTCGCTTGTCACTTGTCGCTTGTCGCTGGTCACCAATCCACGGCATCATCGCGCGCAGCTTCCGCCCCACCTGCTCGATTGGATGTACCTCGTCCTGCTGCATCAACCGCGTGAAGTCCGGCCGCCCGGCCTCATGCTCCGCGATCCATTCCTTGGCGAATTGGCCCGATTGGATTTCGCGCAGCAGCTGGCGCATGGTCTCTTTCACACGCTCGTCAATGATGCGCGGCCCGCACTTCACATCGCCCCACTTGGCGGTGTCGGAGACCCGCTTACGCATCCCCTGGATGCCGCCCGCGTAGATCATGTCGGTGATCAGCTTCAGCTCATGCAGGCACTCAAAGTACGCCAGCTCCGGCTGATAGCCGGCTTCCACCAGCGTTTCAAACCCGGCTTTAATCAACGCGGAGACCCCGCCGCACAAGACCGCCTGCTCACCGAAGTTGTCGGTCTCCGTTTCTTCCTTAAACGTGGTCTCGAGCGTCCCGGCGCGCGTCGCCCCAATACCCTTGGCCCACGCCAGGGCGAACGGCTTCGCGCGACCCGTCGCATCCTGATGCACGGCCACCAGCGCCGGCACCCCCTTCCCTTCAAGGTACTGCGAGCGCACGAGGCTGCCAGGGCCTTTCGGGGCGACCAGGAACACATCCACAGACTTCGGCGGCTCGATGAGGCGATAGAGAATCGCGAAGCCGTGCGAGAAGCCAAGGCCCCTGCCGGCCTTCAGATGCGGCGCAATCGCCTCGCGGTAGATCTGACCCTGCAGCATATCCTGCGCGAGCAGCATGATGAGATCCGCCTTCGCCGCGGCCGAAGCCGCCGACAACGGCGTGAAGCCGTCTTGCTCCGCGAGAGCATAGTTCGGCCCGCCGGGCCGCTGCGCGACGATCACGTTCACCCCGCTGTCCCGGAGATTGAGGGCTTGGCCGCGTCCCTGAATCCCGTAGCCGACGATCGCGACGGTCTTCCCCCTCAACACCGAGAGATCTGCGTCCTTGTCATAGTAGATGCGTGCCATGTGGGCTCCTGCGTCAACGCCGCGTTGGACTCAAGACACAAGACTCATGACTCAAGACCTACACAAACCACGCCTTCACCTGCGCCCGGCCGAGGTACCGCAGCGCGATGAGATAGACCACCGAGCCGCTCGTCGACACAAGCGCCGCCACCGGCCTGCCCTGGAGGATCAGCAACCCGGCCACCGAGAGCGCGACAACGGTCATCGCCACCAAGCCGGTCACCGCCAGCGTCCTCGCCCACGGCTTCAAGAATGGCAATCCCGCCGTCGCCCCGGCCGACATCGCGAACCAGAGCAGCGGCCAGACCAATGGGCGAGTTGTGAGGCCCGTGGCGACCTTGATGACCGTCGCCAAGGAGAGCGTGGCGATCACTCCAAACAGCAGCGTCAACAGCGCAATCGGCCACGGCACCATCGCCGCTCACTTCGTTCGCGGCCGTGACAAGTCACAAGCGACAAGCGACAAGATACGTTTCCCTCTCGCGCGCATCGGAGCCACCTGTCGCCTGTCGCTTGTCACTTGTCGCTTGTCACTCTTTTTCGAGGGCGACACGACCGGTGCGCACCAGCTTCTCGATGCCGTAGGCGCGCAATTGTTCCACGAACTGGTCCAACATGTTGGTGTCTCCGATAGCCTCCACCACGCATGATCCCGGAGACCTCGCGGCTATTTTGGCTCCAGGAGTGGATTGTACTAATCGCTCCAACTCGACATGTTCATTTCCGACGTTCTTCACACGAGCCAAGAGCAGTTCGCGATCGATGAACTTCCCCTCGCTCAACTCAGTCACGCCGATCACATCGATCAACCGGTCCAACTGACGCTTGACCTGCTCGAGCTTGATCGCATCGGCGTCCACCACGATGGTCATGCGGGAGACCGTCGGATCCTCCGTGGCGCTGACCGTCAAGGAGTCGATGTTGAACCCGCGCGCACTGATCAGCCCCGCCACCCGCGCGAGCACCCCGAAGTGGTTCTCGACGAGACAGGAGATGGTATGCTTTTCGTTCATGATTCAGCACTCGGCAATCAGCACTCGGCAATCAGCATGACGTTTTCGCTGATTGCTGAAAGCTGACTGCTGACTGCCCATGGTGAGTTTTCAACCAAGGCTGAGCTTCGCTTCTTCGTCAGGGCTGATCCGCCGATGCTGCGGCACGCCGCCGGCGTCTTTGAGGCTCTCGTAGGTCCCCAGCATCTGGTCGTGCGGCTTGCCCGGCGCGATCATCGGCCAGCAGTCCTCTTTCGACTCCACCAGGAAATCAATGACGGTCGGCCGATCGCTCACCCTCATGGCGCGATCAATCGCCGGACGCACCTCCTGGTCCCGCTCCACGCGGATCCCCACGCACCCGTTGGCCTCGGCCAGTTTCACGAAGTCCACCGGGTTCAGGCGTGATTGGGCGTAGCGGCTCTGGTAGAACAGATCCTGCCACTGGCGCACCATCCCGTGGAATTGGTTGTTCATGATCGCCACTTTGATCGGCAGGTGATGCTGCGCGGCGGTGGCCAGTTCCTGCGCCGTCATCTGGAAACTCCCATCGCCGTCGATGTCCCACACGACCTCCCCGGGCCGCCCGAATTGCGCACCGATGGCGGCCGGCAATCCGAAGCCCATCGTCCCCAACCCGCCGCTGGTAATGAGGGACCGCGGGTGGTTGAACTGGTAATACTGCGCCGCCCACATCTGGTGCTGGCCCACCCCGGTGGCAATCACCGCGTTGCCCTTGGTGGCCGCCGAAATCTGCTGGACGACCACCTGCGGCAGCACCTTGTCTTTCTTCCGGTAGATCAGCGGATATGTCTTGCGCATCTCGCCGATCCGCGCAAGCCACGCCCCGGTGTCCGCCGGCTTGACCAGCGCGTTCAGCGTGCGCAGGACCGCTTTCACATCCCCGATGATCGGGATATCCACGAGCACGGTCTTGTTGATCGAGGATGGATCCACGTCGATGTGGATCTTGGTCGCCTGCTTGGCAAACTCATCCGGCTTCCCCGTCACCCGGTCATCAAATCGCGCGCCGATGCCAATCAAACAATCGCACGCCGCCACGGCATAGTTGGTGTACTCAAACCCGTGCATGCCCAACATCCCCAGACTCAGCGGATCGGTTTCCGGGAAGCCGCCCAAGCCGAGCAGGCTCGTCGTCACGGGAATGCGGGTCTTGTGGGCCAGCTCAAGCAGCTCCGCCGAGGCGCCCCCGTGAATCACCCCGGCGCCGGCGTAGATCACCGGGCGGCGGCTCCTCGCGATGGCCTCAACGGCCCGTTCGATGTTCGCCTGGTCGATGGAGTCGATGGCGGCGTCAACCAGGATTTTCGGCTTGTAGCCGCGGATCGTCACCTCTTCCGGATAGAGGAATTCGGCCTCCGCTACGGTCGTGTCCACCGGCAGGTCGATGAGCACGGGGCCGGGCCGCCCAGTCCGAGCAATGAAGAACGCCTCGCGCACGGTGCGCGCGATGTCCCGCACGTCTTTCACCAGAAAGCTGTGCTTGGTGATCGGCCGCGTGACCCCGATGGTGTCGACTTCCTGGAAGGCGTCGTTGCCGATGACGGTCGTGCGCACCTGGCCGGTCAGCGCGACGACGGGGATGGAGTCCATGAAGGCCGTCGCGATGCCCGTGGTCAGGTTCGTGGCACCCGGCCCGGACGTCGCCAGGCAGACCCCCACCTTGCCGGTGGCGCGGGCGTAGCCATCGGCCATGTGGGCGGCCCCTTGCTCGTGCACCGTCAGGATGACGTTGATGCCGGAATCGTAGAGGGCGTCAAAGGTGGGCAGATTCACCCCGCCGGGGATCCCGAAGGCGATCTCCACCCCTTCTCGTTTGAGGCATTCGACGAGGATCTTGGCGCCTTTTGTCGTGGCCATCGCAACCTTCTATTATAGCAAGCCTGGAGGGGAACGCTAACGGCTTGTGGCAGGCGTCGAGACAGCCGGGGTCGGGCGGATGGTGCAGTCGCGGGGGTAGAGATACATCGGGACTAAGGCGGCAGGATCGTCGCGCGCTCCCTGTCGGAACCGCTCAAGGCCCAGCCGACCGAGCGTGGCGGCGCCTGGGAACCAAAACTCTGGGGCGGCGATGAGGGCACGATCACCCAGCGCGCTCGTCAACGCCTCTCGATATCGGGCGACCCCATCCCCGAGAAGGATCACCGGGCCGTTGCCCAACCTGGGCAGGAGTTCCTCAACGCCGAGGAGGAGATGATCGGATTGCCTCTTAAGCGTCCCACCCTCCATTCGGTAGAGCGCCGCGTAGAGCTTGCGCTGCTTGGCATCAAGGATGGGACAGACACGGTGGGGGGCGAACGGCAGTTGCGCGGCAAGGACATCGAGCGAGGGCACGCCGACCACGGGCTTCCTGTGACAGAACGCCAGGGCCTTCACAAAGGCGATCCCGATGCGAAGGCCGGTGAACGACCCCGGCCCGATATCGACCGCCAGCGCCTCGATGTCGTGCAGGGACAGCCCGGCCGCCTCGAGCACCCGCGTAACGGCGGCGGGCAGCTCGATGGCGTGCGGGTGCTCCGCGAGGAGCTCGTACGACGCCAGCACGCGCGCTTCGTCCACCAGCGCCACGCCCAGTTGCTCGGTGGATGTCTCAATCGCTAAGACGTTCATGAGGAACGAAGGCCGGCGACGACCTCCATGGCCCGAGGGCCATGGGGAATCGCGCTGAGGAGCCGTTGGTTCGTCGTCTTGTGGGCCAGGCGCAGCTCCAGGCGCGCCTCCGGAAGGCATCCGGCAAAGCGATCAGCCCACTCAATCACCGTCACCTTCTTTGCAGAGAACATCCACTCCAGATCCAGCCAGATCGCCTGGGGTTCCCCCTCCAGGCGGTAGCCGTCGACGTGGACCAGCCCGACTCGTCCGCCGGGATAGTCGCGCAAGAGGACAAACGTGGGGCTCTTCACCGACGACGGATCAATCCCCAGCCCCTTGGCGATGCCTTGGACGCAGGTCGTCTTGCCGCTGCCGAGCTCCCCGATCAGCGCCACGACGTCCCCCGCCCTCAGCAGCGAGCCGAGCCGCTCGCCCAGCTGCTGGGTCTCTTCCACGGATTTCGTGGTCAGCTCAAAAATGCTTGAAGCCTGTCGGGATGAGGGGTTGGATGCGGCCATCGCGATTGACCAGTTGCACGGCAGCCCCGCGCGCGGCGACCACGCCGATTGCCGTCACCGGCACCCGACCGATCGCGCGCGGCACGCCTCCGGCGGCGTGCGCTGCAACGGCAAACAACAACTCGAAATCCTCCCCGTCCATGAGCGCGTGCCGGACGGTGCGCGCGGTGCGGGAGACCGGGAGGCTCGCGGCATCGATCCGAAGCGTCACTCGGCTTGCGCGCGCGATCTGCCAGAGGTCAGACGCCAATCCGTCCGACAGATCGATCATGGCATGAACCGGCACATGGCGCATCAGCCACTGCGCTTCCCGCAGTCTCGGGGTGAAGCGCGCATGGCGACCACTGGCCAGCGAGCCTCCCAGACGACCGGTGACAAAGAGCCGATCGCCCACGCGGGCTCGGCGGCGCAAGACCGCGCGTCCCGCCGGCACGCGGCCGAGGATGGCGACATCGACCACCACGCAGGGCGCCCGGACGGTATCGCCCCCGACCAGGGCCACGCCATACCGCCGCGCGCATCGCCGCAGGCCGCGGTAGAGTCCATCCACCCACGAAAGCCGGATGCCGCGCGGCAGCCCTATGGAGACGACCGCGAACCGTGGCACGCCGCCCATCGCGGCGATGTCGCTGATGTTGCAGGCCAGCGCTTTCCAGCCGATCCCTTGAGCCGGGGTCGTCCGTCTGGTGAAGTGTGTGCCCTCAATGAGCATGTCACTGGCGAACAACAGCTCGTCTCGGCCACCCCAGCGCAAGACGGCCGCATCATCGCCGATGCCGACCCGCACCGAGGCAGCGCGCGGCATCCGGCAGCGCAGACGTTCGATGAGCTGAACTTCGCCAAGTTCCGCAACGGTCACACTCATAGCAACGCCTTCAGGGTGAGCGCCATCCCGATGAGCAGGCTGTTATGAAACACGTGCACCGCGATGGGGGCCCACAGCGAGCCGCTGCGCTCGTAACACACGGCCAACAAGCATCCCAGCAGCAGGATCGGCAGGAAGCCCACCGCATTCGTATGCGCGGCGGCAAACGCGCCGCCGCTGATCACCATGGCGGCCAGGCGGGAGGTCCGCGTGCGCAGCGCGGTAAACACCACCCCCCGGAAGAAGATCTCCTCCACCACCGGTCCCACCACGCACGCCAACACGACGGTCAAGCTCAAGACCAGCGGAGAGCGCTCGATCAACAACAGCTCATGGATGGGCTCAAGCGGCGGCTGGATGTGCCACCGTTCACAGAGCATGACAATCGCCCACAACAGGCCCATCAGCCACGGGAAACAGGCGAGGTAGCCCATCATCGCCTGCTCCATCGCGCGCAGGCTCCCCCGTCGTGAGAACCCCAGCATCACAGACCATGAACGCGATTTTGCGGTGGCGAGTCCCCAGACCACCAACGCCACCCACCCTTCGAGGAGAAACATCGATACCAGACTCCACAGGTGGGAGGAGGTCCATGACCCGGAAGCCCCGGTCCACACCACCACACCCATCTGGACAAACGGCAGGAGACTGGCGACCAGGACCACCAACAGGAAGAGCCTGCCGACGTCGCCCAGCAACCACGTGCCGGGCAGATGCGAATCTCGGGCTCGAAGGACGCGCCATACCGTCCCGCGGGCCAGCGCCTGCGCGCTCAGGATTAGCCCGCCAGCCAACAGGAACAGGGCCACCAGACCCCACAGATTGACCAAGCGCGCCAGCCCCTCATCACGCCGGAGCACCTCGAGGAGTTTCGCGGAGTCCAGCGTCAACGCTGCGGCGCCCACTTCCTGGGTGGACCACGCCGTCGGCGGCTCCCACCCGGCCGGTTTGTCCAGCTGCTTCACCCAGAGGTAGCCGTACAGCAGCGCGACGAAGCCGCCCAGCATCAGATAGAACCCTCGTCGATACAACAGCGAAGTCCCGCGTGTCATCGTGTCCGGCGAGTCCTTTGTGCCATCATGTGCTCATCCGTGGCATCACGAGGTCTTAGGAAACAAGACGGCGCGCGTGCCGATCGGCTGGCCCGCGGTGACGCCCGGCCACTGCGTCGTGTCGCGCAATCGACGTGGCGTCCCACCCAGCCCGAGCTGCGCCCAGGCGGCCTCGGCCACCGACGGCATGAACGGATCCAAGGCGACGGCCACGATGCGGATGACTTCGGTCAGCACGGCCAGCACGGTGTGGAGCCGCGCGGGCTCGCCCGCCTTGGCCAGCTGCCAGGGAGCCTGTAATTCGATATAGCGATTGGCCCGGGTGATGAGCTGAAAGATCGCCTCCAGGGCGCCGGAGAAATCCAGCCGCGCCATCCGCTCCTCGAGCTGTTTGGACAGGCCGAGTGCGCCGTCCCGCAAAGGCGCATCATCCACCGCGCACCCGACGGGCCCGGCGGCCGGGAGACGGCCGTGGCAGTACCGTTCGATCATGGAGAGCGTGCGATGGAGCAGGTTGCCCAGGTCGTTGGCCAGATCCGTCTCCAGCCGTTTGCGAATCGCCTCCTCTGAGAAGCTCCCATCCTGGCCGAAGGGCACCTCCCTCAGGAGGAAATAGCGATACACATCGGCGGCATAGGGCTGGTCCTTCAAGCCGTCCGCGATCACGACGTTCGGATCCACGATGTTGCCGCGGGACTTCGACATCTTCTGTTCGCCGATGGTCCACCACCCGTGCGCAAAGATCATCCGCGGCATCTGGGCATCGGGGAGTCCCAGCGCGTGCAGGAGGATGGGCCAGTAGAGCGCATGGTGCCGCAGGATGTCCTTGCCGATGACGTGCACGTCCGCCGGCCACGTCGCCTCAAACGCGGCGGTCCCGTACCCCGCCGCGGTAAGGTAATTGAGCAGCGCATCCACCCACACGTACGTCACATGCACCCGGCTGAAGGGCACCTCAATGCCCCACGAAAGGCGCGCGGTGGGTCTCGTCAGGCACAGGTCGGGAAGCGGTTGCTCCAGCAAGGCAAGGAGTTCGTTGCGCCGAGCCTCCGGCTGGACGAAGGCGGGGTGCGCGTCGATGTGCGCCTTCAGCCACTGGCGGTGCGGCTCCAGGGGGAGGAAGAAATTCTCCTCCTCCACCTGCTCGAGCGCACGCCGGCAGGATGGACACTCCGGCGCGTGAGGATCCGCCACGTCGCTCTGCGCCCATTGGGTTTCGCACGGCACGCAGTAGAAGAAGGTCGAGGGGCCTTGGCGCAGTTGGGGGCGCAGGTGCTGGAGGGCGCGTTGGACCACGCGGATGTGGTCCGCATCCGTCGTCCGGATGAAGCGGTCGTAGCTGATGTTCAAGGTCTTCCAGAGCGCGTGAAAAGTCTGAGCGGTCTGATCCGTGAACGCCTTCGGCTCAAGGCCGGCTGCTCGAGCGGCCTGCTCAATTTTTTGGCCATGCTCATCGGTGCCGGTCAAGAAGAAGACCGGCTCACCGTTCAGCCGGTGATACCGGGCCAGGCAATCCGCCGCCACCGTCGTGTAGGAGTGCCCGATGTGCGGCGCGGCATTCACGTAGTACAGCGGGGTCGTGATGTAGAAGGCTTTGGGCATGACCATTTGTGTAATGTTAACTGTGTAATGTGTAATGGAACAGCGTGTTTTTTACATTACACCTTACACATTACACATTGAACAAATTGAGCCAGGATTCCCGGAGCAGGGTGCCGACGAGACGAGGGCTGAGCATCTGTTCTTCGAAGGAGCGCCTCAGCTCCATCATCCGAAAGGCGGCCTCAATGCACCGCTCACGAGAGAGGGGAGCGAGCGACGGCTGCGCGATTGAGGCCACGGCCACATCGCGCAGCCGCGCAATCGAGACGTCGAGCCAGCGCATGAGCGTCTCACGTTCTTTGGGCACCGACCACGAAATCCAGGCGCTCGCCTGCCCTGCGGCCACCTGCGCTAGGAGCGCCTCATACGCCTGCCACCCCTCGCACAGCGCCAACGCCTGGGAGAGGCTGCCGTGGGCCAGCAGGCTGACGAGCGTCGCCAGGTCCCGTTTTTGGTTGTGCCGTGTGACCAGGACCTCTTCGATGAGCCCCGCCTCAAGCGGCCGGAACCGCACCGTTCGAGCGCGCGAGGCGATCGTCGGCAGGCAGCGGGCCGGTTGCGAGGTCAGGAGCAGGAAGGTGGTCTGGCCGGGAGGCTCTTCCAGCGCTTTGAGGAAACTGTTCGCCGCCTCGTCGGTCAACCGATGCGCCCCGTCGACGATGACCATCGACCGCCTGCCGAAAAACGGGCGCAGCGAGACCCGCCCAAGGATCCAGCGCACCTGATCGATGGCAATGGTCGAGACGCCGCCCTGCGGCACCACCCCATGCACATCCGGATGGACACCACGGTTGATCCGCCTGCAGTGCGCACACTCATCGCAGGCTCCTTCCAGGGGGCGCTCGCAGGACACGGCTTTGGCCAGCTCCGTGGCCGTCAACCGTTTGCCGACCCCCTCGGGACCCACGAAGAGATAGGCCGCAGCCAAGCGATCACGGATGAAATCAGCTTGCACCATCCGCACCGCCGTCGGTTGTCCGAGAATGGAGGTCCACGCCATCTATCACCAGCGACAAGTGACAAGCGACAAGTGACAAGCAAAAAAGATGTCAATCATCGGCTGTGGGCGGCGAGACGAGCCAACACCGCGTTGGCAATGTGGCGGTGAATCTGACTTGGCGGTTGGGTGGCGTCGAGCACCACGCAGCGGCGTGGCTCGCGCGCGGCGATTGTGAGAAATCCACGGCGGACGCGCCGGTGAAAGGCGAGGGCTTTGCGCTCCATGCGATCTTTCGCGCCCTTCACGCGCCGCAACCCCGCTTCCGGAGACAGATCTAAGACGAACGTCAGATCCGGCCTCACGCAGCCGATGGCGTGGCGGCCCAGGCGATCGAGCCACGCAATCGGCAGCCCCCCTCCATAGCCTTGGTACGCCATCGTCGAATCGTAGTACCGGTCGCAGACGATCACCGCGCCTTGCGCGAGCGCCGGACGAATGCGCTCCTCAACCAGCTGAACCCGTCCGGCAATGAAGAGCAGCGCCTCGACGAGCGGGGAAAGCGCCAGGCGCTCGCGCAACAACACGCGACGCAGCCGTCGACCGACGGCGGTCGTCCCAGGGTCGTGGAGCGAAACGACCCGACGACCCGTGCGCCGCAAGGTGGCGACCAGGCGTTTCGCCTGACTCGACTTGCCTGAGCCTTCCGGCCCCTCTAACGTGATGAAGAAAGCCCGGCTCATTCAATACGTTGCCAGAACGTACCGTGAGAGGTATCCATCAAATGAAAGCCTTCTTGCTTGAGCTGATTTCGAATCTCATCGGCCTTCTTGAATTCCTTAGCGTTGCGCAACTTATCACGTTCTGCGATGGCACGTTGAATTTTCTCTCGGATCTCAGGCTTCTCTTCTGAAAGTCCTTGCTGGAAGAGTCCAAGCACCGTTCCATATTCAAGAATGCTGGAGTAAGCATGTTCCCGCCACAAGAAACCCTCTTTTCCTCCCCGTTCGATACCCTTTTGCCCGAGCGAAAGTGCGTCGAAGAGCACAGCAAGGGCTTGTGGAGTATTGAGATCTTCATCCACTGCCTCTTGGAAGCGAGTCATGAAATTTGGCACCACGCCTGCAGATTCCATGTCCTTTGGGCTATATTCGGTCTGAATCTGATCGTGAATCCTAAAAAATCCTCGAAAATCCTGCCAATTCTTTCGCGCTTCATTCATCTTTTCATCCGAATAGTCGAGCGGTGATCGATAGTGAGTTTTCAAGAACAAAAGTTTCAGGTAATCAGGGTGGGGGTAGCGTTCTAGTACTTGGTCGACGGTGGTGTAGTTGCCCAACGATTTCGACATCTTCTCGCCGTTGACGGTCAGCAGGCCGTTGTGGACCCAGCCGCGGGCGAAGGGTTTGCCGGCCGCCTGCGCTTGGGCGATCTCGTTTTCATGATGGGGAAACACCAGATCGACCCCGCCTCCGTGGAGGTCAAAGGTGTCACCGAGATACTTCGTGCTCATCGTCGAGCATTCGATGTGCCAGCCGGGCCGCCCCTCGCCCCACGGGCTCTTCCACGAGGGCTCGCCTGGTTTGGCCGCCTTCCACAAGGCGAAATCCAGCGGGTCCTGTTTCCGCTCCCCCGGCTCGACCCGCGCGCCCGATTGTAACTCATCGACGCTGCGACCAGAGAGTCGGCCGTAGCCCTCGCACTTCCGCACCGCGCAATACACATCCCCCTGCGCCTCGTAGGCGACGCCGCTGATGAGGAGTTTCGAGATGAAATCTGTCATGTCCGGTGTGACGTGTTCGGTCGCCTTCGGCTCCAGGTCCGGGCGCTGGAGACCCAGACGATCCATCGCCTCGTGATAGCTCTTGAGGTACCGTTCTGCCACCTCCGCGCACTTTGCTTTCAAGTCTTGCGTCTTGAGTCTTGCGTCTTGAATCTGTAGTTCTTGTCTCGCCTTCTCAATGATCTTGTCGTCCACATCCGTGACGTTGCGGACGAACGTCACGGCGTATCCTTTGAAGGTCAGGTAGCGTCGCAACACCTCGAAGACAAACGCGCTGCGCGCATGACCGATGTGCGGATCGTCGTAGACCGTCGGCCCGCACACGTACATTGTCACCGTTGGAGGCGCCAGAGGCGAAAACTCCTGGACGCGACGGGTCAACGTGTTATAGAGATGGAGGGTCACGGAGACGATGGGGGCTGCGTGGACTGTCGAACCTGCTTCAGGTGTCGTTCAATGGCGTCGATTTCGTGCTGCAGGTGGCTGAGGCGCTCGGCCAGCGGGTCCGGCAAATGGGTGTGGTCCAGCTTGATCCCGGGGAAACGCTGATCTTTAATCCGCGTGATCCGCCCCGGAACCCCCACGACGGTTGAGTGCTGGGGCACGTCTCGGATCACCACGGCATTGGCTCCGATCACCGAGTCATCACCGATGGTGATATTCCCCAGCACCTTCGCGCCCGCCCCGATGACGACGCGGCGGCCGATGGTCGGATGGCGCTTGCCGCGCTCCTTCCCCGTCCCCCCGAGCGTCACCCCCTGGAAGAGCGTGGCGTCATCGCCGATCACCGCCGTCTCGCCAATCACGACGCCCATCCCGTGGTCAATGAACACTCCGCGACCGATGGTCGCCGCCGGATGGATTTCGATGCCCGTCATCCAACGGGAGAAGAACATGATGAGGCGCGGGATGAGGGAAAACCCCCCACGATGCAGCGCGTGCGCCACGCGGTAATCGATGATCGCATGCAGACCCGAGCAGGTCAGCAACACCTCCAGGAGATGCCGCGCCGCCGGATCGCGTTCGAAGCACGCTCGAATCTCCCGAGCAAACAGGACGCGGACCGCCCCCAGCACGATCGCAACCGCCACCAGCACGCCAAACAACCACACACCCCATAGCGTTGCCGTCATGGCTGGCGGCCTGTTTTTGAGCGACGGAATCCACTTGTCACTTGTCGCTTGTCACTTGTCGCTCGTTTGAGGAGCACCACGACGTGCGCGACGATCCCGCGCGCGTCCGGCGGCAAGCCTTCCGTCGTTTTCGCCTTGATCGACACCGCCGAGGCAGGCACGCGCAGCAATCGACCGATCGCCTGGCGCATCGTCGTTTTATACGGCGTCAGCCTCGGCGCGTCCGCGACGACCGTCGCATCGAGATTGCCGACACGCCATCCCTCGCGGCGGACCCTCCGGCAGGCTTCCTGAACGAAGATCCGGCTCTCAGCCTTCCGATACCTCGCATCCGACGAGGGGAACAGCTCTCCGAGATCCGGGCTGCCGATGGCCCCGAGCAGCGCATCCGCGACCGCATGGAGCAAGACGTCCGCGTCGGAATGCCCAGCCAGCCCGCGCGGATGCGGGATCCGGATGCCGCCGAGCATCAGTGTTCCGCCGTTGGCGGCGAAGCGATGAATGTCGTACCCGATGCCAACTCTCATGGTAGCGTGTCTTCGGCTCCAGGCTCGAGGCTGGAGGATCGAGGCGAACGAGAGATACAGGGTGTTTGGAGTTCCTTCCACAGGAAGAAACAAACCACCAGTCCTAGCAAGACGAACAGGAAAAATTGAAAAGAGGCGTCAGGAAATCTCAAAACCGCTGCGAAAACAAGGTAGGCAAAAAAGCCTATGAGGGCTACCCAGATCCATAACACACTTCGCATCGAATTTCGGATAAACGCTGAATTATGAAACACGAAGTCTGTTTTACATCGACGACAGCTCCAAGTGGCTTCAGTGTTCAGTGGAAGATGACGGCTCGACAGCGATGACCAGACGAATCGCAAGCCACAACCGGGACACCGATCCCACCATGCCAACAGCTGTTCCATCTCTTTAGTCTCGAGCCTTGAACCTCGAGCCTCGAACCCGAAGGATGGCTTCCGCGAGCACGAGGTCTTCGCGCGTGGTGACTTTGATGTTCAGCGGATCGCCAGGGACCACGTGAACACGAAACCCTGCCCACTCAAGTATCGCCGCGTCGTCTGGAAATCGGTCGAGCAGGCCGTTGACTCGACTCAATGCCTCCGTCAGCCAGTCTCGGCAGAAGACCTGCGGGGTTTGGACGAACCACAACCCCTCACGATCGAGCGTCAGGCGCACCTGCCAGTCGGCATCGACGGATTTGACAGTCACCGACGCCGGCAGCCCACAGGCGACCGCCCCATGCCGCTTCGCCTTCGCGACGGTTGATTCGATCAGCGCGGGGGTCACACACGGTCTCGCGCCGTCATGGATGAGGACCCATTTCGCCTGCCTGGGCAAGGCCGCGAAACCTCGTGCGACGGATCCGGCTCGGGAGGAGGCTCCTTCAACGATCGCGCAGACCCTGGTCAGATGAGCGCGCTGGATCACGCGCTGCATCCGGCTCTGCTGACCAGGGGGAACCACAAGGACAATCCACCGCACGCAGGCCGCTTCGTGAAGCGCGCGAAGGGTCTGAACGATGAGCGGCGCACCCGCCACGCGCACGAACGCCTTGGCGGATTGCATGCCGAGCCGCAGGCCTTGGCCTGCGGCCGGCACGATGGCGCCCACACCTCCCGCCATCTTATCGGTGAGGAGGGCCGCCTCCGGGAGGGGGACGGACGGCCGAGGGCTCTGACACCGGATGCACCGTCACCCCGCGTCCGAGCGGCTCTCGGCGCTCGGAGGATGCCGGCGTCCCGCTTGAGGCGGTGTCGGCTCGAACAAAGACCATGCGTCCTGCCGCGGTCTGCAGGACGCTGGTGACCGTCGCCCGAATCGTTGAGCCGATCAACGCTCGGCCGTTCTCCACGACCACCATGGTCCCGTCGTCCAGGTACCCCACCGCCTGGCTCGGCTCTTTGCCTTCCTTGATGGGCTTGACCTCGATCACCTCGCCAGGCAACACCACGGGACGCAGCAGCTTGGCCAGCTCGTTGACGTTCAGGACGCTGACCCCTTGGAGCTCGGCGACCTTGTTGAGGTTGTAGTCGTTGGTGATGACCTTGGCCGAGGCCAGCTGGGCGAGCTTGACCAGCTTGGCGTCGATCTCGGCCACGTTGGGCACCTCTTCCTCATGGATGTGCACATCCACATGGGGTTGCCGGCGCAGCTCCTGGAGGATGTCCAAGCCCCGGCGCCCGCGGTTGCGCTTGATGGAATCATTGCTATCGGCGATGGCGTGGAGCTCCCGCAAGACAAACCGGGGAATCAGCAGCCGCCCCTCGAGGAACCGGGCCTTGCACAGATCGAGAATCCGCCCGTCGATGATGGCGCTGGTGTCGACCAGATGCAGCTCCTGGCCGCGGTCATGCCGCGTGAGCCGCACGTAGGGGATGACGATGTTGAACTCATCCCGCCCGCGCAGGGCCATGACCATCCCGATGTAGGCGAACACCCAGGTGACGATCACGCGGGTGACCCCCATCGTCCCGGCATCGAGTGCGGCCAACCCGATGGCATCCGACACCATCTTGGCCATGACCAAGCCAAAGAGCAGGCCGAAGACCGCGGCGGAGAAGCCCCGCACCGAGAGCCGCCCCACACGATGCAGCAACGCCTCAAAGGCCACCAACACCGCGCCCGCGGCAACGCCGATGGCGCCCCACACCCATGACGGGGAGACGGTGTGGCCGCCGAACTGCACCCCCAGCAATCCACCGATGACGATAAACCCGATGCGAATCAATCGCAGATCCATGGCACGCACTCCTACCCGTTGCTTAGTGCTTGGTGCTTAGGACAGGGCGAGGTCAAGCGTGTCCCGCACGTCGCGGATCCCGATGATCTCAAGGCCGTCAAGCTGGAGAGGGTGTTTCGCGTGCGCCACAAAACACCGGCGAAATCCGACGCGCTTTGCTTCCTGAAGCCGCTGGGCCAAATTGATCACCGGGCGCACCTCGCCGGTTAAGCCCACCTCGCCGATCGCCAGGTCGGCCTTTTGAGTCGGACGGTCTTTCACGCTCGAGGCGATGGCCAAGGTGACGGCCAAATCCGCCGCCGGCTCGGCCAGTCGCACGCCGCCAAGGGACGAGACAAATACATCCTCCTGCGACAGCGAGCGCAGCCCCACGCGGCGCTCCAACACCGCCAGCAGCACCGCGAGCCGATTCACATCCACCCCGGTGGTCTTGCGGCGCGGGAAGCCTACCCCGCAGGGGCTGGCCAGCGCTTGGACCTCGACGACCAGCGGGCGGCTCCCTTCCAGGCTCACCGTGACCATGCACCCGGGAATGGATTGGGTGCGATCGCTTAAGAACATCTCCGACGGGTTGGAGACTTCCACCAACCCTTCGGTCACCATGTGGAAAACGCCCAGCTCGTAGGTGGCGCCGAACCGGTTCTTGATGCTGCGCAGGAGACGAAATCCGCTGGTCGGCTCGCCTTCAAAATACAGCACGGTATCCACCATGTGCTCCAGCACCTTGGGGCCGGCCAGCGACCCTTCCTTGGTCACATGCCCGACGAAGAACACCGCGCAGTCGCTCGTCTTGGCCAACCGCACGAGCGCCTGCGCGCACGCGCGGACCTGACCGATCGAACCCGGACTGGAACTTAAGGCCTCGGACTCCATGACTTGAATGGAATCCACCACGGCCACCTGCGCCGCGGTGTTCCTGATCGCCTCCAGGATCATCTCCACCTGGGTGCAGGCCAGCAGACGCATCACCGATGAGGCGAGGCCCAGTCGAGCCGCCCGCAGCTTCGTCTGATGGAGCGATTCCTCTCCGCTGACATACAGCACCCGCACCCCATTGGCGCTCAGCCGCCCGGCCATGGAGAGCAACAGGGTCGATTTGCCGATCCCCGGCTCGCCGCCGACCAAGGTGACCGACCCCGGCACGAGCCCCCCGCCCAACACGCGATCCAGCTCCCCCAATCCCGTCTGGATGCGGGGACGTTCATCGAGACTGACTGACACCAAAGTCACCGGCTCAACCGCCTCGGACATTCGCTGCACGCGCGGCGGCTGGTCGTCGACCACCTCCTCCACCACGGCATTCCAGGCCCCGCAGGAAGGGCAGCGTCCCGCCCACTTCACGGCCTGGGCGCCGCACTGCTGGCAGATGAACACCGCCTTCAATTTCATCGCCAATCAGCACACAGCACACAGCACACAGCACACCGTGTCATTGATCTGTCTGCTGTGTGCTCATTGCTGGTTACTGCTTTTTGGGACGGGCGAGCAACTTCCACGGGTTTTGCTTCATGTCTTGGACGAAGGCCTCCATTTCCCGATAGAGCGCTTCGTCGTACAGGAATTTCCCCAGGTTGCCCTGGCCGGCCTCGGCATGAGACATCGCCACGTTGAGGCGCGCGCCCAGGAGCTTCCAGTAGCGGATGGCGTCGCGGGCTTCCTGGCTGGTTTCCTTGAGATACAGGCGGGCGTCGGGATCCCCGACCAGACTGTTGATGCCGCTGAGGGTTTGCTTCAATTGGTTCAGCACCTCGTTGGAGCGCTCGATCACGTCCTCGGTAGACACCGGCGGCTGGCCAGTCAGCATGTCGCCCGACTGCAGCGCCGCGCCCTCGCCGCTTCCCGGGGAGATCTCCAGATACTTCTCTCCCAGCAACCCGAAGGTACTGATGGAGGCTGAATCGTCGGCCCGCACGACTACGCTGCGCGGCAACTGAATGAGGAGCTCCACCTTCGGGGGGACTTGGTCAGCGGAGTACAGGAGGCTGACGGCCTTGACCTTGCCGACCTCCATGCCGGCATACTGCACCGGCGAGCCGCGGCTGATGCCGATCGCCGAATCAAACACCACCCGAATGGCGTAGCCGGGGGAGAAGTACGTCGCCAGATCGCCGATGGTAAAGAGGAAGAACACCAGGAGGCCCACGCCTCCGACGATAAACAGCCCCACCTTCATCTCCAGCGACAGCCGGTTCCGTGTCATGCAGAGCCCCTTGTGATGGTGGGCTTGGGCCGCCAGCGCCACTGGCTCAGGATCCGTCGATCCGGCATCCCCTCCTGGATCGGGCCTGCGGCTTCTCCCTTGATGAATTGTTGCACCACCGGGTTGGAGGATTGACGGATCTGCTCCGGGGTGCCCACCTCGATGATGGTGCCATTGTAGAGCATCGCCATCCGGTCTGCCACTTTGTAGGCGCTGCGCATGTCATGGGTCACCACCACAGAGGTCATCTTGAGCCGATCGCGCAGCGCGATGATGAGGTCGTTGATGATGTCGCCCATGATCGGGTCGATGCCGGTGGTCGGTTCGTCATACAGGATGAGCTCCGGGTTGTTGGCGATGGCGCGGGCCAGGCCCACCCGCTTGCGCATGCCGCCAGACAGCTCGGACGGGCGCAGGTCGCCCACACCCGAGAGCCCCACCAGCGACAGGCACTCCGTGACGCGCTGGGCGATGGCGGGCTGCTCCATCCGGGCATGCTCCCGCAAGGCAAAGCCGACGTTGTCCTCGACCGTCATCGAATCAAAGAGTGCCGCCCCCTGAAACAGCATCCCCATCTTCAGGCGCACGGCGTCGAGCTCCGCGCCGGAGAGCCCGGTGACGTCGAGCCCGTCGATGCGGACCTCCCCCCGATCGGGCTTCATGAGGCCGATGAGGTGCTTGAGCAGCACGGACTTGCCGCAGCCGGATCGTCCGATGATGACCATCGTCTCACCCTTGTTGATGGTCAGGTTCACCCCATTGAGGACGAGGTGCTCCTCAAACGTCTTCGTGAGATCGCGGATTTCAATCATGGATCGGTCATCGCCAGATGAAGTAGAACATCGCCGTGATGAGACAGTCTGTCGCGATGATCAGGATGAAGGACGCGACCACCGCGACGGTCGTGGAGCGGCCCACTCCCTCCGCGCCTCCCTCCGTGCGAAACCCTTCAAAACAACTGACGATGCAGATGATCAGGGCAAAGACGCACGACTTCAGCAGCCCTGAGCCGAGGTCCTTGAACACCAGGGGCAACGTGGCCATCTTCCAGTAGAGGCTCGGCAGAATCCCCAGCTTCATGGTGCCGATCACAAAGCCCCCCAGGATGCCCAAGGCGTCGGCCCACAGGGTCAAGATGGGCAGCGCGATGAGGATGGCGATCAGGCGAGGCACGACGAGGTAGCGCACGGGGTCGGTGGCGAGCGTCATCAACGCGTCGAGCTGCTCGGTGACCTTCATCGTCCCCAGCTCGGCCGCGATGGAGGATCCCACCCGTCCGGCCACGATGAGCGCCGTCATCACCGGCCCGATCTCCCGCACCACCGAGAGCGACACGAGGCTGGCGATGTAAATCTCCGCGGCCAGCCGTTGCATCTGGTAGGCGCTCTGGAAGGCGAGCACCATCCCGATGAAGAGCGATGCCACCGCCACGATCAGCCACGACTGGATGCCGATCTTCCAGACTTCGTAGAAGATGGCTTGCGGCCTGAGGGGTTTCGCCACACAGCCGCCGAGGCTGCGGACGAACAGGATCCCGAGGTGCCCGGCGTAGTCCAACAGCTCCACCGCCCAGGCCCCGGCCACGGCGAGAGGAGCGGTGAGGCGGGAGATCATCACGGGTTGGCGCGTTAGCGAGTTCGTGCGTTAACGCGTTCAACGCGCCAACGCGCAAACGCGCAAACGAATGAGGCGCGTCTCAGCTGTCACTTGTCACTTGTCGCTTGTCGCGCTTGTTGCGGTTGCGAGCTCGCCTTCGAACTCGAGGCGATCGTCCTTCCGGAACACCCGGATGGGAGCGCCGGGTTTGAACCGCCTGGCGATCACCTCTTCAGCCAAGGGGTCTTCGAGATAGCGCTGGATCACCCGCTTGAGCGGGCGCGCGCCAAAGACCTGGTCAAACCCTTTCTCCACGATGAACTCCTTCGCAGAGGCATCGAGCTCCACGATGATCTGCTGCTCCCGCAGGCGCTCCTTCACATAGTTGATCTCCAGCTCCACGATCTTCATCAGATCATCCCTGGTGAGCGGCTGGAACACGATCACCTCGTCGATCCGGTTCAAGAACTCCGGCTTGAAGGCCCGCTTGACCTCATCGAGCAGCTGTTCCTTCATCTTCTCGAACGTCACCTCGCTCTTCGCCGGCGCAAACCCGAGGCTGCCCTGCTTCTTCAGCAGCTCCGCGCCGAGGTTCGAGGTCATGATGAGCACCGTGTTGCGGAAGTCGACCTTGCGCCCGAAGCTGTCGGTCAAGCGCCCGTCCTCCAACACCTGCAGGAGGAGATTGAACACGTCGGGGTGCGCCTTCTCGATTTCATCCAGCAGGACCACCGAGTAGGGCCGCCGGCGGATGCGCTCGGTGAGCTGGCCGCCCTCCTCGTAGCCCACGTAGCCCGGCGGGGCCCCAACGAGCCGGGAGACGTTGAACTTCTCCATGTACTCCGACATGTCATACTGGGCCAGCGCGTCCTCGTCCCCGAAGAGGAACTCCGCCAGGGCGCGGGCCAGCAAGGTCTTGCCGACACCGGTCGGACCGAGGAACACGAAGGAGCCGATGGGCCGTCGGGGATCCTTGATGCCGGCGCGCGAGCGGCGGATCGCCCGGGCAATCGCGGTGATCGCTTCTTCCTGGCCGATGATACGCTTGTGCAGCTCGCCTTCCATGTTGAGCAGCCGTTCCGACTCCCTCTGCTCAAGCCGCGAGACGGGCACCCCGGTCCATTTCGACACGATGACCGCGATGTCCTCCGCCGTGATGTTCGGCATCGCGTCGCCCTTGGTCTTCTTCCATTCCTGCTTGACCTTCTCCAAGCGCTCTTTCGCCTCGCGTTCCTGGTCGCGCAGGCTGGCCGCCCGCTCAAAATCCTGGCCCTTGATCGAGGCTTCTTTCTCCTTGCGGATCTGCTCGATCTTTTCCTCCAGGTCCTTGATCTCCGGCGGGACGGTCAGGACGGAGAGCCGCGCGCGCGACCCGGCCTCATCAATCAAGTCGATCGCCTTGTCGGGCAAAAACCGTCCCGAGATGTAGCGATCGGCGAACTTCGAGGCCGCCTCCAACGCCTCATCGAGGTATTTGACGCGGTGGTGCGCCTCGTACTTGTCGCGCAGGCCCTTGAGGATCTCGACCGTCTCGTTCACCGAGGGCGGCTCGACGATGATCGTCTGGAACCGCCGCTCCAGCGCGGCGTCTTTCTCGATGTACTTGCGGTACTCATCGAGGGTGGTCGCCCCGATGCATTGAATCTCCCCTCGGGACAGGGCGGGTTTCAGGATGTTGGAGGCGTCGATCGCCCCTTCGGCAGAGCCAGCACCCACCAGCGTGTGCAGCTCATCGATGAACAGGATGATGTGCTCCGAACGGCGGATCTCATCCATGACCGCTTTGATCCGTTCTTCAAACTGGCCGCGGTATTTCGTCCCCGCCACCATCAACGCCAAATCGAGGATGATCACCCGCCGATCGCGCAGGATCTCCGGGACATCGCCCTTGATGATGTTCTGCGCCAGGCCCTCGACGATGGCGGTTTTGCCGACCCCCGCCTCACCCAGCAGCACGGGATTGTTCTTGGTCCGACGGGCGAGGATCTGAATCACGCGCTCAATCTCATCCTTGCGGCCGATGACCGGATCGAGCTTGCCGTCCTGGGCGAGCTTGGTCAGATCGCGCCCGAAGGCATCCAGCGCGGGGGTCTTGGTTTTCGAGGAGCCGGCCTGGGTCGGCGCCGGCCCTGAGGAGCCCAGCAGCGTGATGACTTCATTGCGGACCCGGTTGAGGTCCAAGCCGAGGTTGACGAGCACCTGCGAGGCGACGCCCTCGCCCTCGCGGATGAGGCCCAGCAAGAGATGCTCGGTGCCGATATAGTTGTGGCCCAGCGAGCGGGCTTCTTCCATGGCCAGCTCAATGACCTTCTTGGCCTTCGGGGTGAACGGGATGTCGCCGGACACCATCGTGCTGGGCCCGCTCTGGACCAGCTTCTCCACCTCCAACCGGATCTTCTCAGGCGAGAGCCCCAGTTTCTGCAGGACCGCGGCCGCCACCCCTTCCCCCTCCCGGATGAGGCCCAGCAGGATGTGTTCCGTCCCGATGTAATCGTGGTTGAACCGCTTGGCCTCTTCCTTGGCCAGCAGGATGACTTTCCGAGCCCGTTCCGTGAATTTGTTAAACATGTGCATGACCTCCAATCATGGATGATTCCAGTGATTCAATGCCATGATTACGGTGATTCATCACTGGAATCAGCGTTTGAAATCACTGTAATCAGCTGTCATGTTCTGTGGCGTTGAGGCGCTGGCGGATCAGCCCGGCGCGCTTGCTATCGCGTTCTTGGGCGGAGAGCTTGCTGCCGTCCAGTTTTTGCAAGTGGGCCGGCTGCGAGAGGATCAGCAGGTCATTGATCGTCGGGCGATTGACATGGGTCATGATCCCCACATCCACCCCCAACCGCACGGCGGAGAGCAAATCCAACGTCTCATTGGAGGTGATCGTCTGGGCGTGGCGCAGCACCCCGTAGGCTCTCCAGATCCGATCCTCGAGCTGCAAGCGGTTGCTGGTCGTCAGGCCCTCGCGCGCCGTCTGCTCATGGCCGATGACCTGCTTCATGATCCGCTCGATATTCTCCACGATTTCTTCCTCGCCACGTCCCAGGGACACCTGATTGGACATTTGGAAGAAATTCCCCAGGGCTTCCGTGCCTTCGCCGTAGAGCCCGCGGGCCGTCAAGCCCAGTTTGGTGATGGCATGGAGCACTTTGTTGATCTGCTTCGTGATGACCAGGGCGGGCAGGTGCACCATCACCGAGGCGCGCAGGCCGGTGCCCGCGTTGGTCAGACAGCAGGTCAGATACCCCCAGTCGCTCGAATAGGCAAAGGGCAGCGCCTCGGAGAGCTCATCGTCCAAGGCATCGATGAGGGCCCACGCCTCGCGCAGGCTTAAGCCTGACTGCATGACCTGGACGCGCAGATGGTCCTCCTCATTGATCATGACGCTGATCACCTCGCCCGGCCCGATCACCACCCCGCGGTGCTCGGGGGAGCTTGCGTGTTCCCGGCTGATCAGGTGCCGCTCCACGAGGAACTGGCGGCTGACCTCATCCAAGCTGCCCAGCTCCAACGACAGCGGGTTGCGCAACGAGGAGGCGTGCCGCACGCCCTCCTGCACAAGGCGTAGGACGTCGGACCGCGAGGTGTCCGTGGCGCGCGTGGCAAAGGGAAAGTGCTCGAGATTGCGGGCCAACCGGATCCGGCTGGACATCACGATCTCCGACGAGGGCCCGACCCCCCGGAGCCACTCGCTCGTTTGCGTGAGCAAGGCGTCAAGTTCTTTGGGCATCTCGTGTCACGAGCCGCTCTTTTTGCTCTTCGCGCGTTGTTCCTGCCGCTCCACCTCGCGAATCTGGTCCCGCAAGCGAACGGCTTCTTCAAACTCTTCCATTTCAATGGCTCGTTCCAAGCGCTGCTTCATCTCAGCCAGCTCCACCTTCGCCTGCGAGGAGGGCTTGGCCAGCCGAGCCGGGCCCTTGCCCAGATGGTGCGCGGAACCGTGGATGCGCTTGAGGAGATTGACGACGTTGCGCTTGAACGTGGTGTAGCATTCATCGCACCCCAGCCGGCCGATCTTCCGGAAGTCGTTATATGTCATGCCGCACCCCGGGCAGGTTTTGGCCGAGACCTCTTCCTCCACCTCGGCGGTCTTGCCCACATCGGCCAAGCCGGCCAGCAGGTCGGCGAGCCCGAAATGGCTCTCCACCTGCGCCCCTTTCTGGTTGGCGCAGGCCTCGCACAGGTGCAGCTCGGTCATCTGGTCGTTGACGATCTCGGTCAGATGCACCGTCGCCTGTTGTTGCTTGCACGCCTCGCAAATCATCTCGCTTACTAGTCTAGCAGGTTTTCTCAGCGTCGAAAAGTGACCGCCCCTCGCCACTCAGGCACGTCAGTACCTGACCCCGTCGGTTTTCGTGACCTCCCGAAACGCTTTCTGGAGGCGCCGGGTCACCGGGCCGGGCTTGCCCGATCCGATGGTGCGCCCATCGATCTTCACCACCGGTACGATCTCAGCCGCCGTCCCCGTCAAGAAACACTCATCCGCGTTGAAGAGGTCGTAGCGCGTCAGCAGCTCCTCCCGCACCGTCAGGCGCGCGCGGGTCCCCAGCGCCATGACCGTCTGGCGGGTGATCCCCCGCAACACGCCGATATAGGGCGGTGGGGTGAGCAGCTGCTTGCCGGTGACGATGAAGATGTTTTCGCCGGTGCACTCGGTGACGTAGCCCGAGGGGGAGAGCATGATCGCCTCCTCGTAGCCGGCGTTGATCGCCTCGATCTTGGCGAGGATGTTGTTGAGGTAGTTCAGCGATTTGATCTGGGGATTGAGCGCCTCGGGCACATTGCGCTGGGTCGCCACGGTGATGAGCTCCAGCCCCTGCTCATACAGTTTCTTCGGGTAGAGCTCGATGCGATCCGCGATGACGAAGACCGTCGGCGAGGTGCATTTGCGCGGATCCAACCCCAGATCCCCTTCACCCCGCGTCACGACCAGCCGGATGTAGGCGTCGCGAAGCTTGTTGACCCGCAGCGACGCCTTCACCACCTCGACGAGCTGTGCTGCGGAGAGCGGGATCGCCAACATGATGGTGTGGGCGGAGGCAAACAGCCGGTCGATGTGCTCCCGCAGCTTGAAGATCAGGCCGTTGTACGACCGGATGCCTTCAAACACCCCGTCGCCATACAGCAAGCCATGATCGAACACCGAGACGAGGGCGTGCTGGCGCTCCACAAATTTTCCGTTCAGATAGACTTTCACGTGAGCACCCCCTTGTTGCAACCACTGGTTACCGCGTTTGCGCGTTGAACGCGTTAACGCGAAAACGCGCTTACGCGCAAACGCTCGTCGCTTGTCACTTGTCGCTTGTCGCTTGTCGCTGGTCTGTCGTCTGGACGAGCTGGCCGTCGCGCAGCACCAGCCGTCGAACCGCATGCTGCGCAAGCGGCTCCTCATGGGTCACGAGCACCAGGCTGATGCCGTGCCGGCGCTGCAGGTCGATCAACAGGCGCGCGACGCGCTCGCCCGTCTGGGAATCCAGGTTGCCGGTCGGCTCATCGCAGAACACCACCCGGGGACGATTGATCAGGGCGCGGGCGATCGCCACGCGTTGCAGCTCCCCACCGGAGAGCTGAGCCGGCCTGTGCGCCGCGCGGCCTTCCAAGCCGACCTGACGCAAGCACTCCAGCGCCTGTTCTTTGAGCGACCGTCGAGTCCCGTCCCGTGAGCCGGGGCGGACCAACCCGGGCAGCATGACATTTTCCCAGGCCGTGAGCTCCGGCAGCAAGTGATAAAATTGAAACACGAAACCGATGGCGTGATTGCGCAACGCCGCGCGCTGCCGATCCGTCATCTGCGAAAGCGCCCGACCCTCCCACAGCACCTCCCCTTCCGTGGGGAGATCCAACCCGGCCAGCAAATGCAGCAACGTCGACTTCCCCGCACCCGAGGGCCCGGTGATCGCCACGAACTCTCCCGGCCCAATCGCTAGAGACACCCCCTTGAGCACGGGCAACGGCACGGCCCCATCCCGATACACCTTGTGGAGATTTCTCGCCTCAATCATCGAGCACGTGACAAGCGACAAGCGACAAGCGACAAGCGTGTCGGCACCGTCTTCGTACTTGTCGCTTGTAACTTGTGACTTGTCGCCTATTCATAGCGGAGGGCCTCAACAGGAATGAGCCGCGCGGCCTTGATCGCCGGGTAAATCCCTGCGACGACCGTCAAGATGAACGCCGCCACGATCACCTGGGCCACATCGGAGGGGTTGATCAAGGTCGGAATGTGATCCAGGTAGTAGATGTCCGGCGGAAACACGGCAATGCCGAATGCACCCTCCAGCCAGTCGGCGATGGCGTTGAGGTTCGCCGTCAACACCATCCCGCCGGCTAGCCCAAGCGCGGTGCCCCCCAATCCCACGAGACACCCTTGCCAGAAAAACACCCGCGCCACCGACCAGCGGGTGGCCCCGAGGCTGCGCAGGATGCCGATGTCCCTGGTCTTCTCCGTGACGATCATGATGAGCATCGCCACGATGTTCAACGCCGCCACCGCCGTGATGAGCATCACGATGATAAACATCACGATGCGCTCCAGGCGCAGCGCCCCGAAGAGGGTGGGGTTGAACTCCATCCACGTTTTGACGATCGTTCCCCGCTCCAATTGCGCCAGGAGGGCTGTCTTGACCTGTGTGGCGTGCTCCACCGCGTCCACGCGAACCGCCAACCCGCTCACCATCTCTGAAAGGCCGAAGAGCTGCTGGGCTCTCGCGAGGGTCGTGCCGATGAGCGAGGCGTCGTATTGATACATGCCCGATCGGAAGATCCCGCTAATGATCAGCTCATGGCGCTTCCCATCAGAGGGGCTGATGAGCGACAGCGGCGAGCCGACGGAAGCGCCCAGGAAGCGCGCCAGCTCGATGCCGATGACGACGTCTTGATCAGTCTGCGGCAATCCTCCAACGACGAGATACTCCTTAAGCCGGCTCACGCGAATCTCCCGCTCCACATCCAAGCCGCGCACCTCCACACCAATGGCTCGATCCGCCCCCGGCCTGCCGCCCAGCTCGCCGGTCGGGGCAGGCACGCGAAGGATGGCCTGCCCCATGATGAAGGGGCTCACCCCTACGACGTGATTGGCCGAGGACACCTGTCGCATGAGCGGTTCGTAGTCCGACAGCCCTTCCTCCGTGGCGATGATCAGGTGGGCATTCGTCCCAATGAGTTTGTCTTTCAGGTCGTGGTCAAAGCCGCTCATCACCGCCAAGACCACCAGCAGGGCCGTCACCCCGAGCGCGATCCCGCCGATCGACAGCACGGCGATCAGCGACACAAACCGCTCCTTGCGCGGAGAGAGCAAGTAACGCAGCCCCAGCCACAGCTCGTAGCGCATGCGTCAGACTTCAGACATCCGACTCTCCGACATCAGACTTCAGCAAACAGCAATCAGCCGTCAGCCATCAGCACACCTTACACAGATTCGAAAACCCGGTGCCGCGCGACATGGTGTCGACGCGATTGAGGTTGGCACCGATTTTCCAGATTTCCCTTGGCCACTTACTTGTCGCTTGTCCCTTGTCGCTTGTCACTGACGTCAGGCTTTAGCAACGGAAAGAGGATCACGTCCTTGATTGAGGGCTGGTTGAAGAGCAGCATCGCCAGGCGGTCCACCCCGACACCCAGCCCGCCGGCCGGCGGCATCCCATACTCCAGCGCCTCAATGAAATCCTCGTCAATTGCTTGTCGCTTGTCGCTTGTCGCTTGTCGCTGTCCTTGAAGTTGCGCTTCAAACCGCCGTCGCTGTTCAAGCGGGTCGTTCAGCTCCGAGTAGGCGTTGGCGATTTCAATCCCGCCGAGAAATAACTCAAAGCGGTCTGCGACCAGCGGGTTGTCTTGTGTGCTCTTGGCCAGGGGCGAGAGCTCAGTCCAGTAGTCCACCACGAAGAGCGGCACGCCCTTGGTCTTGGGCTCGAAGAGCTGTTCGACGAGCCGCACAAGCTGCGAACGCGTCAGCCCCTTGATCGTGATGCCCCTCTTTTCCAGGACGCGCTGAATCTGCTCCAAGGGCGAGTCGGGGCGCAGACCCAACCTCTCCATCTCATCCGCAAACGACACCTTCGGCCAGGATCCGACCGACAACTCAATCGTCTGGCCTTGATATTCGAACGTCTGCGTCCCCAGAACGTCTGTCGCCGCCTGCTTGATCAGGCGCTCCACCAACCCCATCATCGCCTCGCAGTCGCCGTAGGCCTGGTACGCCTCGAGCATGGTGAACTCCGGGTTGTGCCGGGTCGAAACACCCTCATTGCGAAACGAGCGGTTCAATTCATAGACCCGGTCGAACCCTCCGACCAGCAGCCGCTTCAGGTGCAGCTCAGGAGCCAGCCGCAGGTACAGGTCCGCGTCCTGCACCTTGTGGTGCGTGACGAACGGCTCCCCCGCCGCCCCGCCAGGCACCGCGTGCATCATGGGCGTCTCGACTTCCAGGAACCCGTCCGCGTCCAGCGTCCGGCGCAGGCTCGCCAGCAAGCGCGCGCGCTGCTCGAAGACGCGACGCACCGGTTCGTTGGCGATCAGGTCGAGATAGCGCTTGCGGTAGCGGACTTCGACGTCCTTCAGCCCGTGCCATTTTTCCGGCAGCGGCTGGCAGGCTTTCGCCAGCAGGATGAACGAGTCCACCGCCACCGTTACTTCGCCGGTCTTGGTCGCAAACAGCGGACCGGTGACGCCGAGGATGTCCCCGAGGTCCAGCGTCTCAAAGCGCGCCCATGCCTCCTCCCCGACCTTATCGCGTTTGACGCACACCTGAATCTTGCCGGTGGCGTCCCGCAGGTCCGCAAACGCCAGCCCGCCGTGTGCGCGCATCGCGCTCAACCGCCCGGCGGTTGAGACGTGGGAGGGAGCGTCCACCTTGAAGCCTTGGATCAGCTCGCGAATGGATTCCCGCTTCAGGAACTTCCGCTGGGCGAAGGGCGAACGGCCTTGCCGAATGAGGGCGTGAAGTTTGTCGTACCGGTTGCCGGCTTGCTCGTTCGAGGTCACGGGCTGGACAGGGGGTTTACGAGTTCGCGCGTTTGCCCCGCTGTGCGGGGTTAACGCGCCAACCGTTTATTATAGCAAAAACCGCGCCCCCGAGGCACGCCCCCAGGCACAGCCAGGCAACCCAATCGCCCCAACGGTCGTACGGTGTCGGCGCGTCTGGGATGGACATCTCGCACACCGCGACCCCTTCCACAAACAGCTCCTCGCCATGCGCGTCATGGACGCTGGCGATCCGCCGGCCGGTCTCCGTGATGCACCCGGACCAGCCGGTGTTGGCCGCCCGCACCACCGGCACCCGCAGCTCCACCGCCCGGAAGATGGAGGCCTGGGCATGCTGATACGCTGCGGCGGTGTTGCCGAACCACGCGTCGTTGGTGATCACGACCAACATCTGCGCTCCCCCTTGCACCAATCGCCTGGCGAGCTGTGGGAAGATATCCTCGAAGCAGATGAGCGCGCCGAAAGGGGGCGAGGGGCGAGGGGCGAGGGGCGAGGGGATCGCGCTTTTCCCCTGCCCCTCCAGGAGGAAAACTGTCGCATCGCGCCCCGGCACGAAATCGCCGATCGGCGGCAGCACCGCGCGCAGCCACGGGGCGAACGATTCGCCCGGAATGAATTCCCCGAAGGGCACCAGATGGACTTTGTCATACCGCCCCGCGACAACCCCCTGCCGATCCACCAGCAGGGCGCTGTTGAACAGACGAACGTCCTGCGAGGACACCTGAGCGGGTGCGACGCTCGGCGCTCCAACGAGCAGCGGAATCTGAACGGCCTGCGCGAGCTGCTGGACGCGCCGCGTCACTGCCCGGTCCCACCCGATCAATCCGGGAACGGCTGTCTCCGGCCAGACGATGAGGTCAGGCTGCGCGGTTGCTGCTTCATGAGTCAGTCGTTCATATCGTTGTAGGATCCACTCCTGCGAGGTCTCATCCCATTTCCGCTCCTGCGGAATATTCCCCTGCACCACCGCGACCCGCACCGTCCGTCCCTCGGGGTGCCGAGAGAGCCGCCACGTGCCGTACCCGACGATGAGCGAGACGGCGCAACCCGCGATGGTGAGCGGGATGATCGGCATACCCAGGCGCCTGTCGCGGCTTGTCGCTTGTCGCTTGTCGCTTGTCGCGTTGTGTAGCATCTCCGCCAAGACGACATTGACCATCACAATGAGCCACGACACCCCCCAGACCCCGGCCGCCTCCGCGATCTGAATGATCGGCAGCCACGACGCCTGCGAGTAGCCGAGGAGGTTCCATCCGAAGCCGGAGAGCACACGGCTGCGGAGAAACTCCAGCGCCACCCACGCCGCGGGAATCAAGAGCAGGTGACCAGTGACCAGTGACCAGTGACCAGTGAGTGACATGTGTTTTTTGCTGTGTGCTGTGTGCTGTGTGCTGATTGCTGTCACGAGCACGCCGAAGGCGCCGAAGTACAGCGCGAGGTACGCGCACAAGACGAGCCAGCCGAGGATCGCCGCCGGCCCCCCGAAGGCGGTCAGATGGATGAGCCACCCCATCGACGCGAGGAAGAAGAGGAGTCCGACAAGATACGATCGCGCAAACGCCTGACGCGGCGTCGCGCGTCGCAGCGCCCGCAGCCACGGGACGAGCGCGATCCACGCCGCCCACGGCTGATTGAAACTCGGGAAAGATAGAACGAGGAGAGTCGCGCTACTGAAAACTAAGAGGGGCGAGCGAGAAACAAAGAGCGAAACAAAGAGCATAGGTAGGTCTTGTGAAAACGGTTACGGTTTCGGCCACGAATCGTCTCTCGTGAATCGGTATCGTCAAACGTCCCAACGCAACCAATAACCGTCACCGATACGTGGCCTCGGCCGTAACCGTTTGACGAAACCGACGTTGAAGTCTCTCACTTCCCGTGGCACTTTTTGTATTTGAGGCCGCTTCGGCACGGGCAGGGATCATTCCTCCCGACCTTCGGCCCAACGGCGACGGCAGGCGCCTGAGGTGGTTGACGCGATGGGCCAACCGCCCGGTCAATCAGATCGCGCCTGGCGCCCTCAGCCGGCTCTGGAGGACGAGGCGGCAGACCGGAGCGCTCCTCGTGCACTTCCCGGTGGGGCGTGCGGGCGAAGACGCTGACCGGTTGCGCCTGGGCCGCCGGCTGAACCCGCAGCAGCATCGCCAAGGAGTCGGCCTTGACGGAAGCCACCATGTCTCGGAACATCGCATACGCTTCGTGCTGGTATTCGACGAGCGGATCGCGCTGGCCGTATGCGCGCAGCCCGATGCCCTCCCGCAGCGCGTCCATCATGTAGAGGTGATCTTTCCACTTCGCATCCACCACCGCCAGGAGCACGCTGCGCTCCAGCTGACGCATCAGCCCCTCGCTGATGAGCTGTTCCTTGGCCGCGTAGGCGCGCGTCAGCAACGCGATCAACTGCTCCAAGAGGGCCTCGCGGTCATTCGCCGAGATGTCGAACGGCTCGGCGACGCCGAACTGTCTCGTCAAACTCGCCTGAAGGGTGGCGCGATCCCACGCATCCGGCCGCGCGTCCTTGGGCGCATAGGTCTCCACGAGCTCCTCCGCCAGCTCCTCGATGATGCCGTCCACCAGCCCTTTGAGATCAATGCCCTCGAGGATGCGACGGCGCTGCTCGTAGATCACCTCGCGCTGCCGGTTCATCACATTGTCGTATTCGAGGAGGTGCTTGCGGGCGTCGAAGTTTTGCCCCTCGACGCGCCGCTGGGCGGTTTCGATCGACTTCGTGACCCAGGGATGCTCGATCGGCAAGCCTTCCTCCCATTGAAACCATTTGAACTCCATGAGCTTGGCGATGCGATCCGACCCGAAGATGCGCATCAAGTCATCCTGGAACGAGAGATAAAACCGCGAGGAGCCGGGATCCCCTTGCCGGCCGCAGCGCCCGCGCAGCTGGTTGTCGATGCGGCGGGCCTCGTGGCGCTCGGTCCCCAGCATGTGCAATCCGCCGAGGGCCACCACCTTGTCGTGCTCCTGGGCGGCTCGTTGACGGAACTGCTCGATGATCTGGCGCTTCTCATCATCGCTCAACGGCTGCTGGCGCGCCTGCTCCTGCGACCGAGCCGGCACCATCCCTGCTGGCGACCGAGCCGGGACGATCCTCTCCGGCGAGGGAGTGTCGACAGCCGCGGGGCTGCCGACCGAGGAAGTGCCGCCGGCCGATGGGCCGGCGGCCTCGCGGATGGCATCGTCCGCCAGGAACTGCGGATTGCCGCCGAGCAGGATGTCGGTCCCTCGGCCGGCCATGTTGGTCGCGATGGTCACGGCCCCCAGGCGCCCGGCCTGCGCGACAATGCGCGCCTCGTGCTCGTGATACTTCGCGTTGAGCACGTTGTGCGGGATGCCGGCTTTCACGGCGTGCAGCGTCTGCGCCAACCGCACGAGGTCTTCGACGCGAAACGCCAGCGTCGATTTGGGCGCCGCCGCCTTCAACTCGCCGAGCCGCTCCGCCGCCGCCTCGCCGGTCAGCATAGCCGGGCGGCTGAGGAGCTGGGTGAGGCGAGCGCTCAGCGCCTCCGGAAGGGATTCCTTCTTGAGCTCCTCCGAGGCCCACTGGCATACCGTCGCGATGCGCGCCAGGATCGGCCCCGGCTCTTTGAGCATGCGCGAGAGCCGCTCAGACTTCTCGATGGAGATGGTGCCGACCAGCACCGGCTGCCCTCGCTGATTGAGCTCGGCGATCTCTTCCACTACCGCCAGGAATTTTTCGACCTCGGTCTTGTAGACGACGTCCGGGTTGGTGAGGCGGACGAGCGGGCGGTTGGTGGGAATCGTCACGACGTCGAGCTGATAGATCTCATGGAACTCCTGAGCTTCGGTGGCGGCGGTGCCGGTCATGCCGGCGAGCTTCTCGTACATGCGGAAGTAGTTCTGGAACGTCACCGAGGCGAGCGTCTGGTTCTCCTCGCGGATCCGCACGCCTTCCTTGGCCTCGATGGCCTGATGCAAGCCGTCGCTCCACCGCCGGCCCGGCATGAGCCGCCCGGTGAACTCATCGACGATGATGATCTCGCCATCCTTGACCATGTAGTCAACGTCCCGTTTGAAGAGTTCATGCGCGCGCAGCGCCTGGTTGATGTGGTGCACCAGGCGCATGTTGCCTTCATCGTAGAGATTGCCCACCCCCAGGAGCTCTTCCGCGTGCCGGATCCCCTCTTCGGTCAGCGTCACGGCATGCTGTTTCTCATCCACCTCGTAGTGCGGCTCTTTGGTCAGGCGACGCACGACCGTGTCGAGCCGGTAGTACAAGTCGGTGGATTCCTCGGCGGGGCCGGAGATGATCAGCGGGGTCCGGGCCTCATCGATCAGGATGCTGTCCACCTCATCGACGATCGCGTAGTGGAACTCGCCCTGCGCCAGATCCTCCAGGCGGAAACGCATGTTGTCGCGCAGGTAGTCGAAGCCAAACTCGTTGTTCTGCCCGTAGGCGATGTCGGCGCGATAGGCCTCCTGCCGGCTGACCGGACGCAACTGCGCGAAGCGATCCGTTGCGTGGAGCGCACCAGGATCATACAGGAAGGACAGCGAGACCTCGCCGGCCTTGCGCTCGGCCGGATCCACCCCCTGGATGACGCCCACCGACAATCCCAGGGCGTGGTAGATCGGCCCCATCCACCGCGCGTCGCGACGGGCCAGGTAATCGTTGACGGTGACGATGTGCACCCCCCGCCCCGTCAAGGCATTGAGGTAGGCAGCCAGCGTCGCCACGAGGGTCTTGCCTTCGCCGGTGGCCATCTCCGCGATCTTGCCTTCGTGCAGCACGATGCCGCCGAGGAGCTGCACGTCGAAATGCCGCATGTTGACGCTACGCCGGGCCGCCTCCCGCACGACCGCGAAGGCCTCCGGCAGGATCGTCTGGAGGGCGCGGTCCTGGACCGTGCGCCGCTGGCGCTTGAGGCTCATCCGCGCTTCATGGTCCAGGTCGTACCATTCGGAGGTGTTCGGCCGGATGAGCGTGGTTGAGGCCAGCTGCTCGCGAACGCGGCCTCGAAACTCCTCGGTCTTGGCCCGCAACTGATCGTCCGACAGCTTCCGCGTGTCGGGTTCTAAGCCATTGATCTGCTCGACGGTCGGCCACAGCCGCTTGATCTCGCGGGCGTTCTTGGTGCCGAGGATTTTTTGGATCACCCACTTGAACATCACTCGCCCCTCGCCCCTCGCCCCTCGCCCCCGCGTTGGGCGTGCCAGCGCAGGTAGGCTTCGATGAAGGGATCGAGCGAGCCGTCGAGCACGCCCTGGGCGTTGCCGGTCTCGTGCTCGGTGCGGTGATCCTTGACCATGTTGTATGGATGCAAGACGTAGGAGCGGATCTGCGAGCCCCACTCGATCTTCTGCTTGGCCTGATAGTCACGCTCCAAGGCCTCTTCCCGTTTCTGCACCTCCAGTTGATGGAGGCGCGACTTCAGGACTTTCATCGCCTTGGTTTTGTTCTGGAGCTGCGAGCGCTCGTCCTGGCACTGGACCACCAGGCCGCTGGGCAGGTGCGTGATGCGCACCGCGGAGTCGGTCGTGTTGACCGACTGGCCGCCCTTCCCGCTGGAGCGGTAGACGTCGATGCGAAGCTCCTGCGGTTTGATGTCGATGGCGATGTCCTCGTCGATTTCCGGGATGATATCGACCGAGGCGAAGGAGGTGTGCCGGCGCTTGTTGGCGTCGAACGGGGAGATGCGCACCAGGCGATGGACGCCCTCTTCGGCTTTCAGATACCCATAGGCGTACGGGCCGGTCACGATCATCGTGGCGTTTTTGATCCCGGCCTCTTCGCCAGGCAGCACGTCGATGAGCTGGGTGGCGTAGTGTTTCTCCTCGGTCCAGCGGCGGTACATGCGCAGGAGCATCTGCGCCCAGTCGCATGATTCCGTGCCGCCCGCCCCAGAATGGACCGAGAGGATGGCGCTGCGCGCATCGTCCACGCCCCCCAGCAACCGCTGGATCTCCAGCCCTCCGAGGCGGACCTCCAGGGCAGTCAGCTCCCCTTCAAGCTGCTTGAGCGAGGAGGCGTCGTGAGGATCGGTGAGGGCGAGGAGCTCTTGCGCATCCCCTAAGCCCTGCTGGAACGTCTCGATGGGGGACAGTTGGCCTTTGAGGCCCTTGAGGGTTTGCACGGTCTGCTGGGCGGTCGTCTGATCGGCCCAGAACTGGGCCTCCGCCATGGTCTGCTCGATGGCGGCAATGCGGGACCTCAGGTGGTCGAGGTCAAAGATACCTCCGGATGTTCTCCCATCGATCCCGGAGGGCGCGGAGACGAGATTGCAGGTCTTCAATCATGATCCGCCGTAGTCTAGCACGCCCGCCGTGTGCCCGCAACGTGTTCCCGCTGCAGCAACCGACGCTTCTTTGAGGGGCCCCAGGCGTAGCCGCCGAGGGAGCCGTCGGAACGGATCACGCGATGGCACGGGGTGCGCTGCGAGTCGGGGTTGCGCTTGAGCGCCTGACCGACGGCCCGCGCCAGGCTGGGGTTGCCGAGCCGCTCGGCGACCCACCGATAGGAACGGACCTGGCCTCTCGGGATGCGCCGCACAACGGCGTAAACCCGTTCTTCAAACGGCGTCGGCTTGCGACGTGAGGTTGTCATCGAAGCTATTTGAACAGTCCCTTGGCGCGCAAGCGCCGGTGGTAGGTGATGGCAAAGCGATGCGCCTCATCGCGGATGTGCTGAATCAGATGGAGGACCGGCGAGGTCGGCAGGAGCACGATCGGGTCGGCTTGGTGCGGGACGATGATCTGCTCGAACCGCTTGGCCAACCCCATCGTCGCCATCGTTCGGCCCAAGGCGCTTAGCTCATCGAGGGCGGCGTTGAGCTGCGCGCGTCCCCCATCCACGATGATGAGATCCGGCCACGGCAGTTCCTTCGACAGCGTCCCCCCGTAGCGCCGGCGGATGAGCTCGCGCATCATCCGGGTGTCGTCCCCGCCCCGCGTTTGCTCCGTCTCGATCTTGAAATGCCGGTAGTGAGCTTTGCAGGGTTTGCCGTCGAGAAACGTCACCATCGAGCCGACCGCATGCGTCCCGTAGAGGTGGGAGCAGTCGAAGGCCTCGATGCGCCTCGGCGGCGCGGGAAGGCTGAGGGCCAATTGCAGTTGCTCCAACGGCCCCGCCAACGACGATTTGGCCTTCGCCACGATGACCGACGTCAACGCCTCGATCTGATCCCGTAGGCGCGCCGCCTCCTCATAGCGTTGATGGTGTGAGGCCTGCGCCATCCGGCGGGAGAGATCCCGCAACAGCTCATCGCGCTGGCCCTCAAGAAACTCCACGAGATCCTTCACGATCTTGTTGTAGGCAGGCTCATCGAGCCCACCCACGCACGGGGCAAGGCACTGGCCGATGTGATACTCCAGACACGGCGTCTTGGGGAACGTCCGGCAGCTGCGCAGCGGGAAGACCCGTCGGAGAAACTGCAAGGCCGCATGGACCGATCCGGCATCCGGGTACGGCCCGAAATAGCGCGAGCGGTCGGAAGGATCTATGCGCTTGCGACGCGTCAGAAGCAGCCGCGGGAAGCGCTCGTGCGTGAGCCTCAGGAGGGGATAGCTTTTGTCATCGCGGAAGGCGACGTTGTACTTGGGCTGGTGGCACTTGATCAGCTCCGACTCGCGCAGCAGCGCTTCCGCTTCGGAGGACGTCGTGTGCACCTCGACATCCGCGATGCGGTCAATGAGATGCGCAATCCGTGGGGACAGCTCCGCCGGGCGCTGCACATACGAGCTGACCCGCTTGCGCAGACTCAGCGCCTTGCCCACATAGAGCACCGTCCCGGCGGCGTCTTTGAACAGATACACGCCGGGCTGATCCGGCAAGGCCCTTATCCGGTGGCGGAGGGCTGAGGAGATGGATGACGAAGCCATCCCACCACCTACCTGGGTTCCGCCGACAGCGGAACCGTTGCAGCATCTTGACAACTCAGCATTTGTGTTGCAACCCCGCCAGTGGCGGGGCAGGTAGGTGGTGGGACCATCGGACGATCATGACATAATAGAACACCACACCGCTGAGAATCGTCACGGAGAGCGCGGCGAACAGGGACAGATGGGCCTGGATCGCCTGCCAGATCATCCAACACCCCAGTCCCATGATGACGGAGGCCGCACTCGCCTGCCAGGACACGCGCGCCACCTGCGGCCACAGGGCGCAGTCCAGCCGTCGTTCAAGCGCGCGGAATAATCGCCACGTATTCCACACACTGGACAGCGCGGTGGCCAGCGCCAGCCCGGCCACCTGAAGAAACGGTAACAACGCCACAGCGAGCACGGTGTTGATCGCCAAGGCTTCCAGCGCCAGGCGCACCGGGATGGCCGTCTCCTTCAGCGCATAGAAGGCGCTGGTGAGGATCTTGCCGGCGGCGTACGCGAGCAAGCCGATCGTCAACCATTGCAAGGCCGAGGCGGTGATCGCCGTCGAGGACGCATCGAAGGCGCCCCGCTCAAAGCAGACGCGGATGATCGGATGGGCCAACACGAAGAACCCCACGGCGGCCGGCAGGCTTTCCCAGATGACGAGCCGCAACACGCCGGCCACGGTCGTTCGGAAGGTCTGTAAATCGTTGACGGCTGCGCGTTCGGAGAGGGCCGGCAGGCTCGCCTGGGAGGAGGCGGTCGCGAAGAGCGCCAGCGGCAACTGCACGAGTCGATTGGCGAAGTAGAGCGCGGCGACGGCGCCGGGACCGGCCAGCGGCAGCGAGGCGAGGATGGTGTTCAGAAACACCGCCGCTTGATAGACCGCCGTCCCAAACAGCCGCGGCATCAGCAGCCGCCCCATTTCCGAGGCGGTGGGGTCTCGCCACGTCCATCGCCATCGAAATCCCAGCGAACACGATGTCGGCAGCAGCATCCCCAATTGAGCGACCCCGCCGACCAGGACGGCCCACACCAACCCCAACACCGGCGGATCCGCGCGAGGGACGATCCAAAGACAGCCAGCGATCATCACCAGGTTGAGGACGACCGGCCCGGATGCCGGCAACCCGAACCGATGCAGGCTGTTCAGCACCCCGCCGAAGAACGCCCACAGCGACACCAAGGTAATGAAGGGAAATAGGATGCGGGTGAGTCGCACGGTCAAGGCGAGCTTCTCTGGATCGGCGAGGAACCCCGGGGCGATGAGCCGAACCAGCCAGGGTGCCGCGAGGGCGCCGAGCAGCCCCAGCAACCCGGCGATCACCACGACCCGAACGCAGGAAGCGTGCACCAATCGCCAGAACGTCGCCGGGGACTGTGTGGCCTTCGTGGCGCTCAGCACCGGCACGATGGCGCTGGTGACCGCCCCCTCCCCGACCAGATCCCGCAAGAGATTCGGCAGGCGAAACGCCACGACGAAGGCCTGGGCCGGCATCCCTGTCCCAAACAGCCTGGCGATGAGCAGATCCCGAACAAACCCCAGGACGCGGCTGGCGGCTGTGGCGAGCGAGATCGTCCGGGTGGAGGCGGCAATACGAGCGACCATGGAGGTCATCGAGGTTGACAGAGGAATGACTTCATGCTACCCTCGCCGGACGATGCCGATCAAGACGGTGGCGCTCAAACAACTCCGCAAGAGCCGCAAGCGGGCTCAACGCAACCAAGCGGCGCAGTCAGCGCTCAAGACGCTCAAGAAAACGATCCTCACGCTGATCGCCGAGCAGAAGGTCGAGGAAGCCCGCCGGCTCATGCCGGCGGTCATGCGGCGGTTCGCCCGAGCCGGCGCGAAGGGACTGATTCATCACAAGACGGCGTCGCGGGTGATCTCCCGCTTGACGAAGCGAATCGGGAAGTTGTCGCCGGGGCGGGCAGGCACAAGCCCACCACCACCTGCTCCAGCGCCGTCGTAAGCGCCGGAAGCCTCCCGCGTTTCGCCTGCACGTCGAGCCGCCAGCACGCCTCCAGCGCCCGCTGCAGCGAGACGACCGTCCTTCCCTGCAGCTCCTCGCTCAGTCGCTGAATCTGCCACGGCTTCCATCCGGTGATCGTTTCAATCTCCTGCCGCGGCGTGCCGGCCTTCAGGAGATGCGCGAGGGTGAGCCATCGCTGCACCTGCCAGACAATCAGCCCAAGCAGTTCGAGCTCTTCCTTCCCGCTGGCGCGTTGCTCGCGGAGCCCCTGGAGGGCTGAGGGGATATCCCGTCGGGCGATCGCATTGAGCCAGGCGAAATGGTCCGGCGCGCTGGAGGCCGACCCGGAGAACTCCTCGACCACCGCGTACGCCCGCATGGCCTGCCAGGCCGGCGTGTCCTCGAGGTCAGATTCCACCATGAGCACCACGCACGCCGCCTGTTGGACCACCCCTCGCTGCTGCGCGAGCGTCTCGAGCGATGCGCCATCCAACCGGTGCGCGTCGTCGATGACGATCAGCCGCAAGGCACTCTTCATGGGATGCTGACGGATCAGCGAGAGGAGATCAGGCGTGGACGTCTCGGCCGCGCTGAGGCGGTGCATGTCCAGCGGATCGAGGCGGAGCTGTTGGGCGAGCTGACGCACCCGTTCGAGCTTGCTGGCACGGTCTGGGCCAAGCAAGAGATAGCAATTACCAGTTTTCGACGACACGTTCGACGATCCGGCGGGCGAGATCTTGAATGGCGCGATCGAGCGCAGTGCTTTCCGACTCGGCCTTGGAGCCGCGCTCAAAGTACGTCGTATCACCGGTCAGGCTGCCTTCTTCCCAGGCGGGCGTCTCCGAGGTGACGTGGAGATCGTAGAAGCGTACGTTCACCACAACGCTGAGCCGCCATTCCTCCACCTGCTGATCGGCGTCATACCGCAGGGCGTCCCGGCGGAACTGCACCAGCTCCCCTTCCAGCCGGCAATCCGCCTTCTCGGCTCCGGCGGGACGCAGCAGGCCGGTGAATTGGAACCGGTTCAGGACCGCCTTCGTCACCTCCGTCTCCATGCCGTGCCGGTAGATCGGAAAGCGGTTCGTGGCCGTCGTGAGCTGAGTCAGGTCGATCGTATTGACGAAGGGCTTGACATGAACCGTGCGCAGGTAACTGGCCAGCCCCGGCCGGGTCGTGTACCCACACCCCGAGAGCAGACAGCACACAGCAGTTAGCACACAGACAAACCCCACCCTTCTGTGTGCTGTGTGCTGTGTGCTGTGTGCTGAGGTCATTGCACAAGAGGTTGCAAGGCGTCCGCGCGGGCGGAGGCTTTCGCGGCCCACGAGGTGTCGGCGTACTGATCCAGGACCGCGCGGTAGTAGATCAGCGCCGAGTCGAGCTGCTCCTGACCTTCGTAGAATTGGGCCACCTCAAACTCATGCGCCGCCCGCTGCTCCCGAAGCGTCTTCCTTCGCTCAATCGCTTCGGGCGCCAGATCACTGGCGGGATTCTCTTCCACGAAGGCATCCAACTGCTCGATCGCTTGATCGGTCGGATGCTGATCGTAGCCTGGCCTGAACGTTCCTTTCAGGCTGGCTTGCGCAATCTGGAAGCGGGCGTCGTCGACCAGCGGCGAGTTCGGGTAGCGGTCGATGAGCTGCTCAAAAGCGCTGACCGCCTGTTCGTATTCCCCCAAGGCCAGATTGGCGATGCCGAGCTTGTACTGCGCCAGCTCCCCCTGCCGGCTGAACGGGCCGTCTTCCGCAATCGCCTGAAAGACCTCAATGGCTTTGTCGCGGGCCGGCATGATGGCGATCGTGCCCAGGACCTTGCGCTTCTTGCCGCTGAGGAAGTGGTTGCCGATCTGATACATCCGTTCCACGATCTCTTCGAACCGGGTCGTTGAGGGATACACCTGGATGGTCTTGCGATACTCGAGAAACGCCGCGTAATAATCCCCCTGCTCTTCATGACAACGGCCGAGGTGGTATTGCGCCTCGCGGGCTTCCAGGGCGTCCTTGTAGTGCGTGAGGAGCTTCTTGAACTCGATGCGCGCCTTATCGAACTTCCCGTTCTCAAAGAACGCCAGCGCGAAGTCCAGCTGCTCCTTCGGGGTGTCCTTCACCGCGCCCGCCGGCCCGATCCATCCGGTCTGCGGCGTCCAGACCCAGCCGGCGTAGGCCCGAGAAGGCAGCACACAGCACACAGCACACAGCACACAGAGGAAGGTCGCAAGACAGCCAGACGAGCGAACACGTCGACGGGGCATGGGAGGCTTCACGATACCAAATCCCGTCGTCGAAGTCAAAAGCGTTACGGGCGGATGAGGGGGATGTAGAGGAAGAGCCAGGGGATGGCGAGGAGGTTGGTCACAAGCCACAGGGCGCTGGAGAACCGGCGGTCGAGCCGGAAGACGACGGCCAGCATCAAGGGCGAGACGGCAACCGGCATCGCGCCCTGCAGCAGGACGACGAACCGAGGCAAGCCGTCCAGGCGCGTCACGCAGGCTAGCCCCCAACTGACGAGCGGCGTGTAGAAAAATTTGACAGCACTCATGGCCAGCGCAGGCTTCCAGAATCCGGTGAACGGCCCGACGTGGATCTGGGACCCGATCGCCGTCAGGTGAATCGCGGTATCGATCGGAATCAGGACGTGGTTGATCCAGCCGAAGACCTCGGGGCGGGGGCAGTGCGTGAGATTCAGCAGGGAGCCGACGATCATGCCGGCAAAGGGAAAGAGCCGCAGTTCCTCCGAAAACGGGCTCGTCGCGGCGGCGTCGGGTGTCTGAGAGCCGAACCGCTCGGCGATCGTCATGCCGATCAGGTAAAAGCAGGGGCTGAAATACACCAGATACCACACCCCCAACCCGTACCCGGACTCGCCGAAGAACGCAAAGGCGACGAACGCGCCGATGTAGCCGACGTTGGAGAACATCGCGCAGGTCAAGAAGCTGCCGGTCTGCGGCCTGCTCAATCCGGTCCGGCGGGCATATAGCCATGACGGACCCAGGGCCGCCAGACAGGCCACGGCGCCGATGATCGGCACCCACGCGACACCTCGGCCCCCGACCTCAAGCCGCCAGAACGACAGGCACAGCACGACCGGTGAGAGCCACTTGACCGCGAATCGCAGCAGGCGGTTGGCCCGCGCCTCGGTCAGCATGCCGCGCTGTCCCAGCCACCAGCCCAGCACCATCGAGCCGATGAACAGCCCCCAACTCACTCCAAGTCGCCCGATCATCGTCGGGTAGCCTGACTGAATAGTCCATAGTCCATGGTCGATAGTCCACAGTAAAGAAAAAGTGTGTGAAGCATTTTGTCTATGGACTATGGTCTATGGACTCTGGACTCGCCTGGCTTACGATAACTGGTCACGAGCAGACGAGCGCCGTCGGTGCGCATCGTCACCGCGCCCGCTTCACGGGTCGTGACGACCTGCGCGCCGACTGCGGCGAGTGAGCCCATCGTCTCAGCGGACGGCAAGCCGTGACGACGCCCCACGCTGATGATCGCCAGCGAGGGGCGCACCAGCTCAGCGAATTGCCGCCCACGCCAGCCCAGGGCGCTGCCGTGATGCGGGACTTTCAGGATCGTGGACCGCAACACCGCTCCCCAAGCCAACAGCCGTGGCAACCCCGCTTCCTCAAGATCACCGCCCAGCAGCCAGCTCACCCCGGCGCGGGTCAGCTTGATCACCACCGAGTTGTCGTTGCTCTCACGCCGCGTCCCCGGCACCCCGCTCATCGGGGGATGCAGGATCATCATGTCGAGGCCGGCTGCGCCTGTCAATTGATGACCCCCGCTCAACGACTCGATCGGGATGCGCGCCCCGCGCGCCAACGCCAGCACGCGCCGGCCGGTCGGTGTGGTGGGCTGTGCCCCGTTTGTGAGCACGCGGCGCACGCGGGCCGACTGCAACACGGCAGCCGCCCCGCCGAGGTGGTCCTCGTCGAAATGCGTCAGCAGCAATGCGTCAACCGTCTGGATGCCGCGATAGCGCAAATACGGCACGACGACATACTCTCCGGCCTCCTGGGTTCCTACGTCAATCAGGAGGGTGTGACGGGTTGGCGTCCGGATGACCAGACAATCGCCGTGGCCGACATCCAGCGCGATGACCTCAAGCCACTTCGCCTGGCGAAATCCAACGATGGCGGCCGCCCACAGCCACAGGTTGATCCCGAGCAGCCAGCAGAGGAGCAGTCGCCCATGGCTGAGGCGCAGGCGCCGTCGGCACCACGTGGCCGCCACCAAGCTATACGACCCTGCGATGAGCCACCACGACGGATGCCCGACAACCCACCAGCCTCCAGGAATGCGATGGCACCAGCTCACACAAGCCACAATGCCGTTCAGGAGGGCCGTCAAACTTCCCGCAAACCAATCGACCAGCGGCGGGGCCACAACCCCTCCCAGCAAGACCACGTTGCCGACGCTCACCAACACGCTCACCAGAGGAACCAGGAGGAGGTTCGCCACCACGGAAATCGGCGCGACCAGATGAAAATACCAGGCCAGCAACGGCCACAGCCCGATCCACACCGCGCAGGTGCTCGCCAACAGCAAGGCCACATGCCGGGAAAGCCACGGCACGGCGGTGGGCAACAGCGACACGATCCAGCCGTGCAGGCGCGGCGTAAAGAGCAACAGGCTCAGCACCGCCCCGAACGACAACTGAAACCCCGGATCGAAAAGCTGCAGGGGGTTCGCCCACAGGATGACGAGCGCGGCGGCGGCCAGGGCGTTCGGCCAGCTCATGAGGCGGTCGAGCCAGATCGCGCCCAAGATCACCCAGCCCATGACGGTGGCCCGCAACACCGGGGCTTGCATGCCGGTGAGCACGCAGTAGCCAAGCAGACAGATGCCGGAGAGGACAAGCCGAAGACGCAGGGGCAACCCGATCCACCGCAAGCCGAATTCCAAGAGCCAGGCCACGAGCCCCACGTTAAACCCGCTGACGACCAGCAAGTGAATCGTGCCGGTTTCCACGAAGGCGTGTTTCAGCCGTTCATCCAGATTCGTCCGCTGGCCCAGCAGGAAGGAGCGCAGGAGCCCGGCGTGCTCGGGAGCGAACGCCCCATCGATCAGCTGTTCAACGCGATGCCGCAGGCCGTACACGGCCTCGATCCACCGGCGCCCTTGATGTTTGCGCAGCCGCACCAGCGCGTGATGCGGTTTCACGGAGAGCAGCGCCTGAATGTGATGGCGCGACAGTGCCGCAGCCCAGTCAAACTGGCCCGGGTTCCCGGGTGAGGGGACGCGGGAGAGCGCTCCCTCAAGCACGACCTCATCCCCGTAGGCCAGCGGGATGCGCGGTTCCAAGATCCGCGCCCGCACGAGGCCGACCGCCGGCGCCCAGCGCTGATCGATCTTGAGATGCCGCACGCGAATGACGGCGACCTGGCCCTCCTCATTGGGATCTAACAGCTCCATCGGATCGCTGACCACCATCCCCTGCCCCACCACGGCCACCGGCTCCTCGCGAAGGGTACGTGCAACGTGATGCGCGGGAAGGGCGGTTGTGTCAGCGGTGCGCAGCACCCCTACGCATCCCCACACCATCATGAGTGCCGGAACCCGCAAAGCCGAAGGCAGCACACTGATAAGCATGCTGATCGCGCCGACGACGAAGACAAGCCACACCGGAGGCGTCAACCACTGGGCGAGTAGAATGCCGCTGCTCAACGCCAGCGCTGGAAGGATCAGCGGGGACCGCATTTAGAAGCCGTAAGCAGCTCTGTCGAAAACCCAGCAGGCAGCGGGTGACGCGGAGCCGGGGCCCCCGCCTGCCCGGAGCCGACGACGGCGATAGTCCGGCGCGGCGAGGACAGGCGGGGTGGCGCAGCGGCAGGCCCTGCTGCCCTAGGGGTTTTCGACAGAGCAGCACTAAGCACTGAGGTCGGGGGCAGAGGACGCCGAGAGATCGATCTCCCCCTGTTCGTACAGGGTAAAGGGGATTTCCTGCAGGAAGCGCGAGGGCTGCAGCAAGAGACCCCCCGCACCGCGAGGGCTGAGATCGACGAGCGGATGGAGGATGTAGAGGTCTTCCTTGGCGCGGGTGGTCGCCACATAGAAAATCCTCCGCTCCTCCTCTTCCCCGCCCTCTTCGCGCAAAGCCATGGGAGAGGGGAAGCCTCCTTCACACATTCGCAGCAGGAACACCACCTGCCATTCCAACCCCTTGGCCTGGTGGACGGAGCTGAGGATCAATCGTTCGGTCTCGGCGCTGGACCCGGCCGCCACGTCTTGCCCGTACAGCTCGCCCAGCAGGATGAGCTCCGAGAGCAACGCCTGGAGCGAGCGGTAGGACCTGGCAAACACGCCCAACTGTTCGATGTCTTCGAGGCGGGACTCGGCCCCTTCGTAGTTCGCCCGCACGTAGTCGACGTAGCCGGTTTCCAGAATCGAGCGGATCAGGGCATCCGGGACGTCGTGCTGCGCCAACTCCTGCAGGTGTTTCAGGTCGTGCTGGAACCGGGTGAAAAACGGGCGCGCGTTCGGAGGAAGCATCGACCGAACCGTGTCTCCGAGGAGGGCCGTCAGCGGATCCGCGGCGGACGCCGCGGCGTCCCAGAGCTTCGCGGCTGTGACGTTGCCCACGCGCGGCAGCATCAAGAACAGCCGCCGCCAGGCCACTTCGTCGAAGGGATTCTGCAGGATTTTCAGGTAGGCGACGACGTCTTTGATGTGGGCTTGCTCGAAAAACCGGACGCCGGAACGGATCTCGTAGGGAATGTTGCGGCGCACCAGCTCCGCCTGTAGGATCGTCGAATGCGCATGCGCCCGGTAGAGCACCGCGATCTCCTCCAAGGCGATCCCCTCATCCCGCAGCTGCAGGATGCGCTGCGCGACAAAGGCCGCTTCCTGATACACATCGTTGACCGGAATCACCACAGGCCGCGATCCCTCGGGCCGGCTGGCCACGAGCGTCTTGTGAAACTGGTTGGCGTTCTGGTGGATGCTGGCATTCGTGAAGTCGAGGATCTGCGGGGTGGAGCGATAGTTCATCTCCAATCTGAAAATCTCCGTCCCGGGATTCCGCTCCGGGAATTTGAGGATGTTATCGTAGTCAGCGCCCCGCCACCCATAGATCGACTGGGCATCGTCCCCGACGACCATGAGGTTGCATCCGTTGTGCGCGGCCACGCGTTCCACGATCTGCGCCTGGATCGTGTTGGTGTCTTGATACTCATCGACCAGGAGGCAGCGGAACTGCCGGCCGAGCCGCGCAGCCGCCTCCGGATGGTCCTGCAACAACGTCAGCCACCACCCCAGCAAGTCGTCGTAATCGAGGGCGTTGGCGTGCCGTTTCTTGGCCGCGTAGCGGCTCAGAATCCCCTCGATCTCCTTCGTCCATTGGATGAAGTGGGGAGCCCGGCGCTCGATGACGACAGCCAGCGGCTGCTCGGTATTGAACGCGAAACTGATGAGGTCTTGCAGAAGGCTCGGGGCCGGAAAGCGTTTCTCCTCGACCGTGATCCGCGCCTCCGTCACGCACACCTTGAGCAGATCCCGCTGATCCTCTTCATCCAGAATCGAGTAGTTCGACGACAAGCCGAGGAGCTTGGCGTGATGCCGCAGGATGCGGTTGCCGAGGGAATGGAACGTCCCGCCCCACACCTGCCCGACGGCTGAGCCGGTGAGTGATTCCACCCGGCTGAGCATCTCGCGCGCGGCCTTGTTGGTGAACGTCGCCAGCAGGATCGACGAGGAGGGGACCCCTTTGCTCATCAGGTAGGCGACCCGGTAGGTGATGGTGCGCGTCTTGCCGGAGCCTGCTCCCGCAATCACGAGCTTCGGACCGTCCCCGCAGGTGACAGCCGCCCGCTGCTGCGCATTCAGGTCCCGCTCAAGATCCACTCGCAGGGGCGGCCCCCCCGCGCCTTCGAGCGTGAACACCCGGGTCATCCCCCCACCTGTGCCTCAAGGCCGCTTCGTCGCTCACGTCCCTGGCGGCCTTGAGACGCGTGGGGGGCTCGACCGTTGGCCCCGCCTTTGGCGGGGCGCACAGGTGATGCCATGAAAGGCTGCGCACCCCCGGCTGCTAGAATAGGCAGCGGGCTCTTGTTGGTCGAGGCGACCGCAGAACCA